>FLNX01004371.1_pt1 | contig 74856 bp, 58 predicted proteins | sample 1140341 | NCBI WGS metagenome assembly FLNX01 (sample SAMEA3878208, study PRJEB12797) | bioreactor metagenome | biome: Moose rumen | place: Sweden | collected 2011-10
CAAGAGACTACTTGGAATGAAGTAGTTAAAGTCCTCCGGCAACTCTACCCTGCTACATTCATAGGGGGTACCACCCAGTCGTGACAACTGGCGCACGATATTCTCACGCTGTGGCTTCTCAGCCTGCTGATGAGCACAGGGTATACTAACTTCTATGCCCTCTGCTGACAATGAGAAGCCTTCGTCCGTTACCCTCAGTGTCATCACGATGGGAATCTTTCGCACACTACTCTGTTTTGAGAGTTGTTTCTCAAATGCCTGATCATTGTTCCGATAGAGCGCCATTCCTGCCCGCAACCCCTTTGGCATCTGCTGAGGATACAATCTGTTACCTTCCGCACGGTTGACACGGAATCCCTCCAACTCACGCTCCTGATTGATATAACAGAGTCCGTCACCATTGGCGAAGGATGCGGTTCCTGCCACATTGAAAGAGTCGCGCCGTATCTCCTTAACATAGCCCACATACTCGCCCATTGCCTTTGGCGTGTCGGGAGAGAAAATGTCAGACATCCTGCCATGCAGAAAGTAGGTGGTAAAGCCACGGTTGAAGGTCTTGTTAAGATTCGGGGAGAAAGTATAGGCGCAATGCCCTTTCGAAGCACGACAGTAATCGTCTGGATGTTTCTGGATAAAGGCATCAAGACGCTGGCTATATGCTGCCACCACGTTCTTGACATAACTGACATCCTTCAGTCTTCCTTCTATCTTAAAGGAGGTGGCACCCGCCTCAACAAGTTCCTCTAAATGGTCGCTCTGGTTCAGATCCTTCAATGACAACAGATGGCGCTGGTGCTCTATGGTCTTGCCTGTTGCATCTAACAGGTCAAACTTCATACGGCAGAACTGGGCACAGGCTCCACGGTTGGCAGAACGTCCAAAACAATACTGTGACGCATAGCACAGTCCACTATAACTGACGCACAGGGCACCATGCACAAAGACCTCCAATGGCATGTCGGGAACTTCTTTATGAATCTCCGCAATCTCATTTACAGATAATTCACGGGCAAGAACTACCCGCTGGAAACCGAGTTCTTTAAGCCAGCGCACCTTCTCCACCGTACGGTTGTCTGTCTGTGTGGAGGCATGTAACGCTATCGGAGGCAAATTCATCCGCAAGATACCCATATCCTGCACAAGGATAGCATCTACCCCCACCTCGTCAAGTTGGCGAATCAGTTGTTCTGTCGTCTCCAACTCATCATCATAAAGGATGGTATTTACCGTGACATACACCTTCACCCCGTAGGGATGGGCATAGTCACAAAGTTGACGGATATCCTCGACGCTATTTCCCGCTGCGGCACGTGCGCCAAAACGCTGTGCACCAATATAGACAGCATCTGCGCCATGGTCTACCGCTGCCATTCCGCAGGCAAGGTCTTTGGCGGGTGCAAGCAGTTCGAGAGGTATCATCGTATCTGATTGATATCGTAAGGTGTCTCTTGATATACGTAATAGTTAACCCAGTTGCTATAGAACAAGTTGGCATGCGCGCGCCATGTCACCAATGGTCCTTTGGAAGGGTCATTATCACGATAATAATTCTTGGGCAGGTCCACATCGTCACGGATGTCCTTGTCACGCTTGTATTCGTTGTCGAGCGTATCCGGCGCATACTCCAGATGGCCCGTGACAAAAAACTCACGACCACCACGTGCCATGACAATGCTCACTCCACTATCTGCTGACTCAGCAAGCAATGTCAGTTCGGAATTGGAGAGGACATCCTCCCTATGTATCTCTGTATGCCGACTATGGGGCATGTGAAACATATCATCAAAACCACGGAAGATAGGCTGTTGGGGCTGTAAGATGTCTTGTGGGAAAATACCAAACATCTTCTTCTCCAATGGATACTTAGGAATACCATAATGATAATAGAGACCCGCCTGTGCCGCCCAACATATAAATAAGGTACTCGTAACGTGCGTACGCGCCCACGAGAAAATCTCAGTCATCTCATCCCAGTATTTCACGTCCTCAAAGTCGAGGGTCTCCACTGGAGCACCCGTGATAATCATACCGTCAAACTTCTCATAGCGCATCTGCGCAAAGTCACGATAGAACATCATCATGTGCTCTATCGGCGTATTCTTCGGTGTATGACTACGCAGTTTCATGAAACTAATCTCCAACTGCAACGGGGTGTTAGACAACAAACGTATCAAGTCGGTCTCTGTAGTGACCTTCAACGGCATGAGGTTGAGTATCACTATCTTCAACGGACGAATATCCTGCATATGTGCACGGGAGTCATCCATCACAAAGATGTTCTCCTGTTTCAACAGGTCAATAGCAGGCAATTTATCTGGTAATCTTAAAGGCATAATCTCTAATCACATGACAGAAAAAACACAGGTCGAGACATTGTCATAGCCTCCTGCCTCAATGGCTGCCTCACAAAGTCGATTGGCAGAGGCGGCCTCTCCCATCAAACTCTCAATATCCGCATCATGGACCATATCACTCAAACCGTCAGAGCAAAGCATATAAGTATCGCCCTGTAGGAAATCATCCGTAAACTCATACATGTCAATATACGAGTTCTTGCATCCTGCGCCGATACAATTTGTTATCACATTGGAATGCCGTTTCTCACCACGGAGGGTGTTCAGGGAATGGTCCGTAGACAACTGCGACAGTTTTCCGTCACGAAAACGGTACAGACGGCTGTCTCCACAATTAATCCAATAGTATCTACCACCATAGAACAAAACACCTACAAGTGTTGTTCCCATCTCCGACAAGGTTGGGTCAACATGCCCTTTGGAATTAATCATTTTGTTGACAGAATCAAGCCATACCACCATCATCTCATTAAACTCACTGATTGAGAGCCCTTTAGGTAAATCATTGAGAAAGAACTGAAGGTTAGCAAGCACATCAGCACTCGCCACCTCACCAGCGTTATACCCTCCCATCCCGTCAGCCAAGGCAATCACGAAACGGTCAACATTCTCTGTCATAAACTCTGTGTAATAAGCCTCGCTGCGCACGAATTTATCGTAGGCGAGCACCATATCCTCATTATTACTTCTTACACATCCCACACGACTTGCGGCTGTTAAGACTATTCTACTCATAATACTATTAATACAATCTTTAATTATTTCACGGAACCATCAACTGACAGATACCTGTAGGTTGATATTCGCCAGTGTGACAATGTCACCACTCTTGATGGACATCGGAATATCCGGCAATAATTCACGCTCGTTCAACTTAGTTCCATTCGACGAATGCTTATCGATGACACACCATCCTGTATCTGGTTTGAAAATCAACTGGGCATGGACACTCGACACATACATGTTACCATCAAACAATTGCTGGTAAGGTCCCTGTTTACGCCCTATAATTGCACCATTGATACCCACCATGCGGATATTCAGTGATGGGTTGTATAACGTTAGTGTCGGGATGCCCTGAATCTGAACATCAGGCGCAGGCATTCTTGAATTCATCTCTCTTGCCGTAGCAAATGTACGGCTAATATCCGCTGCCGTGGCATGACCTGTTGCCTGTACCGATGACTCCGCCTCACTGGGGGGAGCCATCAGACCACCACAATAGGTACAACGACGCCCGATACCAACACGGCCGCAGTTAGAACAGTACTGTAAAGCCTGACCACACTGGTCACAGTAATACGACTGTTCCTCGATTTCCTCTTTACAACTTGGACATATAATCATAACTCATCCTTTATATCTTCTGGCAGTATCATCTGGTAAGTCTCCTGTGTCACCTCATTCTGAGGCATTCCACTTACACGAACTGACAACTGCTGGATTGTTTCATCAAGCATATTCCGCATCTCACGGGCATTTCCAAACGAGTCACTCTTAGTGACAACCTTACGACAGATTAAATCCATCAACTTAAACTCTGCCGCAGGCGACAATGTGTAATTGTCTTTCGCCGCCATCTTCTTATAAATAGCAAGGAGTTCGTCTTCATTATAATCCTCGATATGCATCTTATGCGTAAAGCGACTGGCAAGACCGGGATTGACATTCATGAAATCCTCCATCTCTTTCTGATAGCCTGCCGCGATAACCACAAACTTACCACGATCGTCTTCCATGCGCTTCATCAGGGTGTCAATCGCCTCCTTGCCATACTGATCGTTCTCTGACGATAACGTATATGCCTCATCTATGAACAAGATACCGCCCATTGCCTTATCACACATGTTATTGACAATCTTTGGAGTCTCACCCATATACTTACCCACTAAGGTCGCACGACTTGCCTCTATGACACGACTGGTAGGCAGAATCTCCATGCTCTGCAATACCTCACTCATCTTACGGGCTATAGATGTCTTTCCCGTACCAGGATTACCCGTCAGGATGAAATTCATCGCCATCTGCTGCACCTTACCGGCTCCCATAGCGGCACGCTGTTTCATGAACATGCTCTGTACGGCGAGACGACGAATCATATTCTTGACAGAGCGCATACCGATAAACTCGTCGAGTTCGTTGAGGACCTCGTCCAGCGGACGAACCTTCTCGCTCTGCTGAACAGCAAGATCTGCCTCCGTGATACGATACATATCCTCGTCCTTGAAATCAGGATTGTTCACCTCCGCCATCAAGCGCTGACTCTGTTTCTCTACGGCTGCGTCAAAGATACGACGTGCCTCACGGGCATTACCAAAGTTCTTGTCACGACGCAGGTACAACTGCTCAAACTGGCGGTGTACCGCATCACGGGTGGTATCATCCACCGTGAAGTTCTTCCCCTTAGCAAGATTGACGAATATCTGCGTCAACTCATCTGGTGTATAGTCATCGAAGTGAATGGTCTGTGTGAAACGGCTCTTCAATCCCGGGTTGGTATCGATGAAGTCGTGCATCTGGTCTGTATAACCTGCCACGATACAGATGAACTTACCACGGTCGTCCTCCAGTCGCTTCAACAATGTGTCAATAGCCTCACTGCCGAAGGAGTCCTGATCACTGGACTTCAGGGTATATGCCTCATCGATAAACAACACACCACCCATTGCCGAGTCTATCAACTGATTCGTCTTGATAGCCGTCTGACCGGAATAGCCGGATACCAGTTTGCTGCGGTCAGCCTCCACCAGTTGACCACGGGACAAAATCCCTAAAGTACGGAACACATCTGCCATAATACGGGCAACAGTCGTCTTACCTGTACCAGGATTACCCGTAAAGACATAGTGCTTGCCTTGGAAGGTATTCGTCTCACCACGACGTATCTGCAAGTTAAGGAAGGCTGCGAGGTTAGAGATTTCCTGTTTGACAGCGGCAAGACCCACCATGCCATTGAGTTTCTCCAGACACTCCTTATAGTCAACAGCCTTCGGAGCCTCGTATGGGATATCCTCCTGGGTAATGGTCATCAACTCCTCATCGGACTTCGTCGACATATCACCCTTCTGCAAACGCTCTGCCTGCTTTGCCGTAATCTTGTCAAACAACTGACGCATAGTGCGTCCATTGGCGAAGTCTTTGTCACGAGAGTCATACATCTCTGTAATCATCTTCCGTGCCAACTCCTCAGCCTCTGGTGCAAAGACATATTTCTTCGACTTGGCGAAGACCTGCATTATCTGATACAGTTCCTCTGGATTATAGTCGTCAATATTCAAGAAATAACTAAAGCGACTACGTACGCCAGGATTGATACGGAACAGGTTCTCCATCTCCGTACGATAGCCTGCGGCGATAACCACAAACTTACCACGGTCATCCTCCATGCGCTTCATCAACTGCTCTAATGCTTGGGCACCCTGATTATCACGGTCTCCACCTTGGCTAACAGGGGCAAGTGTATAAGCCTCGTCAACAAAAAGAATACCACCCATCGCCTTGTCGCACAAGCGATCAACAACCTTTGGAGTCTCCCCTTGATAGGGACTAACCATCTTAGCACGGTCGCACTCCACGACATGTCCACTGTCGAGATAGCCGATAGCCTCCAAAATCTCACCCAACTTACGGGCAATAGTTGTCTTACCCGTTCCAGGGTTACCTGTCAGTACGATATGGATACCAGCCTTCTGCTGCTCGCCAAGTCCGCGCTGAGCACGCTGAACGCTATTCTGCACACTATAGGCAATCTCACGTACAGCCTTCTTCACTTGATCCATACCAATATACTGCTCAAGATCACTGAGGATATCATCCAATGAGCGCTCTTCCGGTACATATCCTTGGATATCCCCTTCCTCAATCATTGTGGCATCAGCGCCCCTGCTAATAAACGAGGTAAATATGTCCTCCGCCGTCTTCACAGCAAGATGGCAATAGCCAAAGGTGTCATCCTTGATCTTCACCTGATACTGGAAATAACGCTCCAACTTATGCTCAGCCTCCGGTGTATAGGCGGCAATTCCATACTTCATCCGCAACTCCTGTTTACAAACCTCACAAAGTTCCGCATAGCCAGGTGTCGGAAGACGGAAGATATACTTGAAACGGTTCTGCGCCGCAGGGTTATTAACAAGGAAGTCATCCAAGCCTTTTGGCAGACCTGAGATGATCACGATAGGGTTATCGTCCCACTTGTCCATCTCGACAAACAACTTGTCGAGTGGATTTACCTGATTAGAATAGCGATCAGGAAGCAGTTTCTGAACATTATCGAAGAAAAGAATACCATCCTTCGCCTTCTTGATATTGTCGTCCCACTTGTCAACGAAACGCTGATAGTCGACAGCGTCAACCATCGTCAACTTCGGCTTCTCAATAATCTTATGCTGATAGAAATAGTCTCTGATAATCTCCGCAAGTGCCGTCTTACCTGTTCCTGTCTCACCAATAATGATAGCATTCACGCTAAGACGCACTTTCATAATGTCCTTGCGTGAATGGAGATAGGTGTAGGTGTCAACAACAGTCTTGAGTTGTTTCTTGACATCATCGAGACCTACTAACTGATCGAGGACGTTCTGCGAGACAAGCGGCTTACCACACCACTTACAGAATTTCGCTATCGAACGGTTTTCTTTATGACAATGCTCACAAACCATACTACTCCACGTCTTTTTGTAACTGTTTAACAACTGCTGACGGGTTCAGTTTCCAACTATCAAGATTGGGATTCCCGACATTCAACAATTTAGGGCTAAACAGAATTAATTCCATTAAAAGGATTCCTATCAGTGCCGACCATAAGATATAATGGAGTACTGACTCGCCGCTCAATGAGCGTACTTGATTGGTAACATCATCGAGCAAGCCGAAATTAGATCCCTTAAATTTAAATTTCCTCTCCTTGAAGGTATAGTACAGGGGCTCTAACAAGGTAGATTTAACATCATCATCCATCACCTCGGAAATAAGCAAATTCTCACTGTTGGTATCGGATCGGAAATCTGTGAAATGGCATATCACCATATATACCAATGTAATAAGTAGGATGGCAGGAATGAAGAAGGATGGCGAAGAACTATTGACATACCTAAGTATCATCACAGGGATATAAGAGGAGATAACTCCCAGTAATCCCCATAGACAGGAAAGAACGAAGCCATAGCCTTTGAAATAAGCACGTGTACCTATTATAACCGCGGACATACCACCAAGAGGTAAGACGATGGTCATACCTGAATGCTCCATTAAATAGTCACGACCGTCTAACCCACATACGAGCAAGAGGAGCGCCCATAATCCACAAAGAGAGTAAAAGACGACACGCCACGTTTTCTCCTTGCTCTTCGCTTTATAAAAACGCTGACGCACATCTGTGTATTTTGCGGCTGTTTCCTCCTTGGCAGTACCAAAACGTTTGAAATAGGGCTGGTTGGGGTCTATCTCACCTAACATCAATATCCAACTTTCCAATTCTCGCTCGTAGGAATAGGTCTCGCTGAAGTCTTTCTCAGGTGCCTCATGATAGAAAATGGAAAGCCACTGACTCAATGAGCCATGCTTCATCTCTGCCGCCAATTGCTGACGCCTGCCTAATTGGTCTATTGTCAGACCATCTGAGATCTCCAGACCGTCATCCAATAAATAGGCTGGTCGGGCACCAAGGATTCTACAGAAACGGTAAGCGGCGGTTCTTAGGTCATAGACGCCCAACCGGTCTGTATTCTCACTGCTCCTCAGGTCAAAGCAAGCACGACACTGACTCAACTGCTCAAACCATCCATGTAATTGGGCGAAGTAGGCAAAACGCCCATTGGGATCAGAGAAATCCTTAATATGCTCGTTAAACTCTTTCTCACTAATGCGCTGCCATTCCTGCATTTGCTTACCAAGCAATACACCAACCCTATACGGAGTGTCCGCCTCACACAAGTCAAAAGCAGCATCACGGTCAATGTTATACAACACCTTATAGCCCAGAGAGCGGGAGGGCTTCTGCCCATTCGTCAGGATACGCAGAGCCTCACATGCCATACGATCCTCATGGCAATACATCCATGAGAGGAGCCTACCGTCACTCAGCGATAGCCATGCGTCGTCAGCACATTCCTCATGACCAAAGGAATGAACAATCTCCTGTAAGGTGGATGAAGGACATTGACTTAAGAAAGGAATGTCCTTGTCAATCTCATAGACCAGTCGCATAATGGCTACACGCCCATCAAACTCCTTCTCAGAGAAATAACTACGTAGTCTGTTGACATCTGCTTTGGAATGGGTCTCCAAATAAAGGAACAAGGAGTCGTTAGGATTACGTAGGACAAGGGAATACTCGCCTTGATAACTCAGGACGGAGATGCTGACACTATGAATATCGTCACACTTGTTGCCATGCAGGTCTTTGTAGGGGTATGTCGGCTCCATTACATAGATCGCAGCCATCAATCCCGCATGCTGGTCTGCCGGATAACGATTAACCACGATATCCTTAACAACAGAACTGAGTTTGACATTACCACACTGCTCCAGCCATCCGGCGATTCTGCCGTTGTACAGGTAATTGATGGCAAGACGCTCATTGTCCAGCAACAAGGGTATTAACTCATGCACATTATCGGCTACGAGGTTCTTTTCCGGGTCAACGATAAAACTGCGGTATTTCAGGATTGGCGACGAGATATCCACAGCGACATCCTCTCCCAAGAACCAGCGCTCCACTTGCTCATATTTCCATCGGTTCTGAGGATTGACAGCCGTCAGACCTTGGATAATCATCTTGACACGATCTGGTAACTCATTGATACGGGGTATACGACCCTCGTTCTTCTTACGCATCATCACTCGCTCATTCTGACTCAACGGGTTCTCACCCAACCAGATCGTCATCAGCGTAATACCCAATGAATAATAATCAACCGAGGGAGTAATCTCCACCTCACCGTCAATCACGTCATTATACATCTCCGGAGCAGCATAAACCGGGGTACGTGCCTGCGTTGTCCTATGCACACGCTCATCACCCTCCAACACACTGGAGATACCAAAGTCGCCTAATACAACTTCCTGATGCTTCTCGTCTCGGAAGAAGAAATTACTCGGTTTGATATCCTTATGGATGATATTGCTGTTATGGCAATAGGCAAGAGAGGCGGCAGCCTGCAGGGCTATGCGGCGGAACTGGTTGAAGTCGCCATCCAAATCATATTCATTCAGTGCTCCACCTCGCAAATACTCCATCAATTCATAATCACGGTTCTTACCATCCACATAGGTCTTTCCGTAATCATATATCCTCACGATAGTCTCCATGCCAAAACTCTGTATGATGCGCATCAGCGTCTTCTTGATGGAGAAATTCGGGTAATAGATTTTCAGCACCATCTCTTTCCCGTCTTGCTCCACCAAAAACACCTGTGCCTCACCAGAATTATCACTAAGGCATTTGAGGCTATGGTAAACTTTTCCTTTGATGATAAAGTCACTGGAGAGATTCGACTCTACAGGCTCACTATTCCCTGACCTGAATGTCCTATCCCCAGTCCCCATTTGAGGGGCGACTCTGATTGTCGAATTATTCTGCTCAGGAGTTCTTATGGTTTGATCCATTATTTATCGTCTTTAATTTCCGATGTATTATTTTTCCCTAACACTACCCATTTTCCACCAAGATGTGGCTTGGCACAACCACACGGGCTGCTATGCAACGCATGCTTGAAATTGCAGACCCATGCGAGGCGCACACCCATCGGTTTACTTGCCATCGCATAATTGCGGGCTTGCACAGGAGAGGAGGTCGGGGGTACGGCAAGTTTGTCAAGGATAGCAGAAAGTTTCTTGATCTTCTCTGATTTCCTCTCCTCCAACTCCTCTTTTGTCATACGCTTGGTCTCCACTTTGGGAATTGACGGATTCTCCACGCCTTGATCTTTTGCCAAAAGAGTCAGCAAACGCTCACGCAACTTCATGTTCATTTGCTCACGAACAATGTCACGTTCAGAATTATAAGGCAGTGAACTCTCCAACTGGGAATACTCCTGTACGACATCCATCAATTCCTTGTAGTCGGGGTTCTTCTGCAACTCCCTCACCAGTTCCTTCGCCTCCGCCGTCAAGGCAGTACCACACTGCTTGCAGAACGCAAAGTCGTTCATTGCATGGCAAGTAGGACACACCAGACCGCCACGAGGGCTTCCACACTCCGGGCAATAAGCCTCGCTTCCTGTCAGATGGGCACCACAATAAGAGCAGACATCCTTGCGAATATAATGATGGCATGCCTCACAGAAATCGGCATCAGGATCTACTTCCGAGCCGCAGAAGGGACAGGAGGACTTGCTGATAGGTTGACCACACTGCGCACAGAACATCGCCTCAGGATCGTTGACCGCACCGCAAAAGGGACATATCTTCCCCTCAGCCTGCTGCTGTTGCATCTGTTGCTGCATCACCGGCTGCTGCGAGTCATCTTCCCTTACACGCTCTCTTTCACGAGCAATCTCCTGAGGACGTATGGTACGCTGTGTCCTCTCCGTATCTTGGGAATTATCGTTTATCATTTTTTTAGGATAGCATTAAGTTAGTTGCAAAGATAATAATAAATTTTTAAAACAAACAAAAAACCGCCGTAAATTTATATTTACGACGGCATTTTTCACCCTTTTCATGTCATTTTACCACAAAGAGAGGCGTTTTTCCTTGGGGATATACATCTTGTCACCTTCTTTGACATCAAAGGCATCATACCACATGTCAATGTGTGGAAGGGCTCCATTGACACGCCAACGACCCAACGAGTGGGGATCGCTCTTGGTACGGTTACGGATCTCTGCCTCGGTAATGTTTCCTGCCCATACTCCCGCATAGGCAAGGAAGAAGCGCTGGTCAGCGGTCAACCCGTCAATCACTGGCAAAGGATTACGCTTGGTTGCGTTCTTATAGGCATACCATGCCACTTGCAGTCCTCCATGGTCGGCGAGGTTCTCACCCAACGTCAGGCGTCCATTACCGTTCAGGTCAGGCAACACTTTGATACCTGAGAAGAAATCAGCATACTTATCGGTACGTTCTGTAAAGTTTTTTCCATCAGACTCCGTCCACCAGTCATGCATATTTCCATCCTTGTCGTAGCGACGCCCCTGGTCATCAAAGCCATGGGTCATCTCATGACCGATAACGACACCTATAGCACCGTAGTTAAAGGCATCGTCTGCTGTCGGATCAAAGAAAGGAACCTGCAAGATACCAGCAGGAAAACAAATCTCATTAGTAGTCGGATTATAATAGGCGTTCACCGTCTGTGGGGTCATATACCACTCATCACGATCAACGGGTTTTCCTGCCGTATGACTGATACGCCATTGATTCCAGAAACGATGGCACTCCTGCATATTCTCATAGTAAGATTTTTTCGCATCAATTCTCAAGTCTGACATATCCGTCCACTTATCGGGATAACCAATCTTCACATAGAAGGTGTTCAACTTCAGCAAGGCATTTACCTTGGTAGAGTCGTCCATCCACTCCTGGGCGGCGATACGCTCACCGAGGGCAATACGGAGATTTTCCACCAAGGTCTTCATACGTTCCTTGGAGGAGGCTGGGAAATATTTCTCCACGTATATCTTGCCAAGAGCCTCACCCATCACGCCCTGCACCTGAGTAGTGGCACGACGCCAAAGAGGGTGATCCTCTTTCCTTCCAGACATCACCTTTCCGAAGAAGTCAAAATTAGCGGCACGCACCTCATCATTCAGGTATCCTGCAGCAGAACTAATAATTCCCCACTCCATATAGTCACGGTATTCGGCAGGGGTAATCTTGGCAAATATCTGGTCTGCGCCAGCCATGAAGTCTGGTTGTCCCACGATCATCTCCTGGATGTACTGACTGGCAATACCCTTGGCATTCATCTGCTTCTCCAACTGGAAATGAGGATATCTGGTGTCAAACTCCTTCAGCGTCATCTTGTTATAGTTGGCAATAGGGTCACGCAACTCCGTGCGAGACTTCGACACCTTCGCCAGGGCAAGTTCCACCTTGAAGATGTTAGCCATCTTCTTCTCTGCGGCGCCTTTCTTGAAACCGAAGAGTTGGAACATACGGACGATGTGCTTCTTGTAACTCTCACGAATCTTGGTAGTAGCCTCGTCGGTCTCTAAATAGTAGTCTTTCTGCCCGAGAGTCAGTCCACCCTGATTGATATTCAGGATGTTTTTAGTAGCCTCCTTCTCGTCAGCACTGATATAAGCGTGGAAAAACTCCGCGTCACCATAGGGCATCATCTCCAGTTGAATGGCGAAAAGTTGGGCGACCGTCTTTGCCGCCTCCATCTTCTTAATCATTCCCATAGCAGGAGCCAACCCGTCCTGCTCACGACGAGCCGAGTCCATGGCGAGTTTATACAGGTCACTCAGTTTCTGCTCCACACTACCCTGCGGATAGGTTTTCTCTTGCAACTCCTTCAGAATACCATTGATTCGCTTGTTGTTGTCCTCCGCCAGACGATCGAAACTGCCATAGCGGGAATAGGCGGCAGGAAGCGGGTTCTTCTGCATCCATCCACCACAAGCGTAATCATAAAAATCATCACCAGGCTGTACCTGCTGGTTGAGGTCTGTCAGGTCGATACCTGACTTCAGAGCCGACTGCGCCATTGATTCGGTCGACAACGATGATAGGGCAATCATCATGAATAATCCTTTAATGTTCATTCCTTTTTATTATGTTAATTGTTCTAATTCCTCCGATAGTCTCTCCCAACGATCCACTTCCTCATCCATGGATTTCTTGACGGTGGTATACTCTGTGACCAGTTCCATATTCGAGGCATGCACAGGATCCATCAACAACTGGTCGAGTTCCTTCAGCCGTCGTTCCATGTCACTGATCTTACGTTCCGACTCCTCCACGGCACGCTCTGCCTTACGGAGTTTCTTCTGCTGCTCCTTCCGCTCGGCATACGCTGTTCCTTTAGGTGCCGCCTCCTTGGACGTTCCCACGCTGGGAACGATGGATTCCCACGCTGGGAACGATGGATTCCCATGCTGGGAACTTTTACGTTCCTTACCTAACTCATTCAGTTCGGTTATTTGTTTCGCCTGCAAGAAGTCATAGATACCGCCCAAATGCTCTCTCACTCTCCTCCCTCCGAACTCATAGACCTTCGTCACCAGACCGTCCAGGAACTCACGGTCGTGGCTGACGATGATGGCGGTACCATCGAAAGCCTTGATGGCCTCCTTGAGGACATCCTTCGATGGCATATCCAAATGGTTGGTGGGCTCATCGAGTATCAACAGGTTCACGGGCTCCAACAGCAGACGGATCATGGCAAGACGGCTGCGCTCACCACCACTGAGTACCCTCACTTTTTTATCAGAAGCCTCTCCTCCGAACATAAAGGCACCTAAGATGTCGTTAATACGCAGTCGGATTTCTCCTTTCGCCACATAGTCTATTGTCTGGAAAACGGTCAATGACTCATCCAACAACTGCGCCTGGTTCTGGGCAAAATAGCCAATCTGGATGTTATGCCCTATCTTCAGGTTACCGTCAAATGGGATCTCCCCCATGATACATTTCACCAGCGTCGACTTACCCTCACCGTTCTTTCCGACAAAGGCAACTTTCTCGCCTCGCTTGATGGTCATGTCCACCTGTGAGAACACCGTATGGTTGCCGTAAGCCTTCCGCACATCCTCACAGATAATGGGATAGTCGCCACTGCGCAGACAGGGCGGGAACTTCAAGTGCATGGCGGCATTATCCACCTCGTCGACCTCGATAGGCACGATCTTCTCCAGTTGCTTGATCTTCTGCTGCACCTGCACCGCCTTAGTCGCCTGATAGCGGAAACGCTCTATGAACTGGCGCATATCGGCAATCTCCTTCTGCTGGTTCTCATAGGCGCGCAACTGTTGCTCACGGCGTTCCTTACGAAGCACCACATACTCGTCATACTTCACCTTATAGTCGATAATGCGTCCACAGGAGATCTCCAACGTGCGATTCGACACATGGTTGATAAACGCACGGTCGTGGCTGACCAGTACGACGGCTTTCGCGCTCTGTGCCAAGAACTGCTCCAACCACTGTATCGACTCGATGTCCAGATGGTTGGTAGGCTCGTCAAGCAACAGCACATCGGGCTTCTGCAACAAAATCTTCGCCAATTCGATACGCATGCGCCATCCGCCAGAGAACTCACTGGTAGGACGCTCGAAGTCCGTACGCAGGAAACCCAGTCCCATCAGCGTCCGCTCTATCTCCGCCTCATAGTTCTCCGCCCCCATCATCAAATACCGCTCGTGCTCTTGGGTGAATCGCTCCACCAGCGCGAGATAGTCGGCACTCTCATAATCGGTGCGCTCGGCAAGTTGCTGATTCATTCGGTCGATGCGCTCTTTCAACTCACGGGTCGAGGCAAACGCTTTCTGCGCCTCCTCTCTGACCGTCGTGTCGTCCCGCAAGTTCATCACCTGAGGCAGATAGCCAATCGTCGTATCATTGGGAATGCTCACCACACCAGTAGTCGGCTGTTGCTTCCCGCATAGTATCTTAAGCAATGTCGACTTCCCCGCCCCGTTCTTACCCACCAGGGCAATACGGTCACGGTCGTTCACCACGAAACTGGCGTTGGTGAACAACGGCTTAGCGCTAAACTCGACACAAAGTCCTTCTACTGAAATCATGATGTCACTTTTGAACATGCAAAGGTAATGAAAAACGGATATAGTGCAAAATAAATTAATAAATATTAATTTCACTTAGTATGAAGGGGATGGGCGGAAAGTAAGTGTCACGCCCTCACCCGTCACCTCAAGGGTCGCCTTGCTGCCTACCAGCATGGGGAAGTTACGCAGGTGAGCATGACCGACAGGGAAGTTATAGCAGACGGGGATGCCATATTTCCGCAGATACTCATGGAACATATAGTTCATGTCCTGAAAAGTATTAGGCACCTTCTTATAACTGGTAAACTGTCCGATGATAACACCCTTGATATGCGACATCAGACCACGTACCTCTATATTATGCAGCATACGGTCGACCTTCGTCATCCCCTCCCCTGTATCCTCCACGAAAAGGATGACCTTAGGGAGTCGCAATGGGTCGTACTCAGAGCCTGCCAAGCCATGCAATACCGACATATTACCACCCACAAGGATGCCCTCCGCCTTACCGGAATGGTTCAAGGGATGCGGAGCGACATGGTATTCGGGGAGGTCACCCGTCATCATGCGGCGTAAGGTCTGACTGATCGTGTCATTGCCCTCATAGGTGTTGATGGCATGACACATCGATCCGTGAATACCGATATTCCCAGCACATGCCTCCGCACTCAGCAGGGCGGTGATATCACTGAAGCCAATGAGGAGTTTGGGATATTTCCTGAACACGCCTAAAGGCAACTCACACAGCAGATGGACAGCGCCATCACCACCTCGTGAGCACATAATCGCCTTGACCTGCGGATTCCGCAAAGCCCACAGCAGGTCAGCCTTGCGCTCCTCTATTGTACCTGCAAAGCCGTGATAGTCCCTCAGGGCATTGCGCCCCACCACGGTATGGAATCCCCAACGCTCCAACGTACGGATACCACCGTTGATGGTAGCGGTATCCGTCGCACTCGATGGGGAGATGATGGCGATAGTATCACCCTCCTGTAGCCACTGTGCCATCACGGGCGACAGCATCAGCGACAGCATCCATGTCAATACTATTCTTTTCATGTGCCAAAGGTAATAAAAAAAGTCGCAACTCCAAAGAGTCACGACCTTTTTTCTTCATTCCATGCGGAGATTTACTTCACCTTCTCTACGATAGCCTTGAATGCCTCAGGGTTGTTCATGGCAAGGTCGGCGAGCACCTTACGGTTGATCTCGATACCAGCCTTGGTAAGTTTACCCATCAGGACAGAGTAACTCATACCCTCCAAGCGGGCTGCGGCGTTGATACGCTGAATCCACAAGGCACGGAAGTTACGCTTCTTGTTCTTACGATCGCGATAAGCGTAGGTAAGACCCTTCTCCCAAGTGTTCTTGGCTACTGTCCAAACATTCTTGCGGGCACCAAAGTAACCGCGAGTGAGTTTCAGAATTCTTTTACGTTTTGCTCTTGATGCAACGTGATTTACTGATCTTGGCATAGTTTCTTCTTACTTTAAATGTTTGACAATAGGTGAATTAACGGAGACACAACAGGTCACGAACCTGCTTCATGTTCGATACATCAACGATGGTTGAACCTACCAAGTTGCGCTTCTGCTTCTTGGTCTTCTTCGTCAGAATGTGACTGTGGTAAGCGTGGTGTCTCTTGACCTTACCTGTACCAGTGAAAGAGAATCTCTTCTTCGCACCGGAATTTGTCTTTACTTTTGGCATTGTTTTAATTATTTAAATTGTTATTATAAATCGGCGACTACGCATATACCGGGCGCGCCACCTTCTTTCTTTGCTTATTCGTCCTCACTCTCTGTCAACTTCTTCAGCGCATCGGCACTGATCTTCGCGTTGGCAAACAGACCACCGTTAGCAGGTGCCTGTGTCTTCTGCTCTTGCTTGGCAGCCTCCTTAGCCTCAGCCTCCAAAGCCTCCCTGTCACGAGCCTGCTGACTCTTCTTTGCCACACCAGCCTTCTTGGGAGCGAGATAGAGGAACATCTTCTTACCTTCCAGCGAGGGCATTCCCTCTACCTTACCATATTCCTCCAAATCGTTGGCGAAACGCAGCAACAGCACCTCACCCTGCTCCTTGAAGAGAATAGAACGACCACGGAAGAACACGTACGCACGTACCTTATTACCTTCCTCCAGGAACTCCTTGGCATGCTTCAACTTGAACTGGTAGTCGTGCTCATCGGTCTGGGGTCCGAAACGGATCTCTTTCACCTCCACCTTCACCTGCTTCGCCTTCATCTCCTTCTGGCGCTTCTTCTGTTGGTAGAGGAACTTCGAGTAGTCGATCAGACGACAAACAGGAGGATTAGCGTTTGGCGAGATCTCCACAAGGTCAACCCCTTGGTCACGCGCCATATCTAATGCCTGACGGGTAGGCATGACGGTGCTTCCACCCTCGCCTACAATACGTACCTCACGAACACGTATCTGCTCGTTGATGCGGTACTGATTCTTCATGTTGTCATTCTTCATCGACTATACTTTCTCGACTCTAATTTCTCAAATTGTGTGCAAAGTTACGAATAAGTGAGCAAAATACAAAATAAAAACAACTTTTTTTTATTTTTATTGTCGAACGCAAGTGATACTATCCTCTATGCCCAAAATAAAAAGAACTCACGAAAATAGTTTTGAGTAGACTATCTAACGTTTTATTCCTGATAGTTTCTTACCGACAAACTGGTCGTTTGTTACCGACTAACGGAGGGTTTGTTACCGACTAACGGAGGGTTTGTTACCGAAAATTCAGTGTATTTACTGAGATAAGTGCCATCGGAATACCTTCGATGTCACCCTGCTGCACCAAAATCTGTAGAAAGCCAAGAGCCTCGCCCCTGGCGGTGGAGACCGTCTACAGGGCGAGGGTGAACAAGGTTATTATCCTGCTCATCATTAATAAGAGAGTGTTATTCTTTGTTTTTCTTCGTGGTAATCTTGATGCGCTTGGGCTGACCGTTCTCACCTTTCACAACCTCCATGTTGGCAACGTTGCCAGAGGGGATGTTGGCTATCTCAGAGTCGTCAACCTCCTTGCCATCAATCTCTAAAATGTATTTCTCCTGTGGAGCCTTCGTCGCACCGTCGAGTTTAAACGTCACGGGAACGGTATATTTCACGGCAACGGCTTTGCCATCCTGTTTGCCTGGAATCCAGTTGGGCATGGAACTGATGACGCGCAATGCCTCGGCATCCAGCAAGGGGTCGATGCTCCGCACGACTTTGGTATTCGTAATGCTGCCGTCTTCCTCTACCACAAAGGTGGCGATTACCCTACCCTGCTTGCCTGCTTTATGGGCTTCCTCAGGATAGCGCACATTCTTAGACAGATATTCAAGCATGGCACCCTGACCACCAGGGAACTGAGGCATCTCTTCAACGACATCATACGTCTTGTCATTAGTGCTGAATGCATCACTACCATCCTTCTGCAACAGCAGGTCAAACTTGACTTGTGGGTCACTGACAACGACCGAACCGCTGGCATAGCCCACATACATCACCTCGATACGGTCGCCTTTCTTCACTTCCAACGAGAACTCACCGTTCGGATCCGTCACAGTACCTCTCTTGGAACCAACGACTCTGACAATGGCACCGACTATAGCGTCTTTCTTATCTTTGTCTTTCACCACACCACGGATGGTATAAGTCTTAGTATCTTCCTGAACAGCAGGGGCTTGCTCTACCACGACCACTTCACTCAACGCTGCCGGTTGGGCTGTGGTTTGTTCTTGTTGTGACACTTGTTTCCTCTGAGGTTCGTTATACACGACATCTGTGACGGTGCGGGCGTTCAGGACAAGTGCGGTGCCAATGACAGGCAGGAGGGCGAGCAACTTCAGGAGATGGCTGCGCTTGGTTTCTTTATGTAACATCATATGAATACGTTTTTTGAGGGTACTGTGACTGATACCGTTGGCAATGGAGTACCCGCCAATGCTCACGGCTTTGGTGATTAACAGATATTGATATTGACGCGCGTTAATCCCCAGAGAGAGTACTACACCGTCCGCCTCGTATTCGTGGATGGCACGCAGGTCTTGGCGCAACATCCACATGGCTGGGTTAAACCACTGGAGGGCGGTGAGGATATCAACGAGAAGCACATCGTAGGAATGATAAAGCCGGATGTGTCCCCGTTCATGAGCGAGTATGGCGGCATCCTGTGCCTCATAGTCGCTGCGGTTCATCACGATATAGCGCATCCAACTGAAAGGAGCGACCTCAGCGTTACCGGTCACGCAGAGGGTGATGCCATCAGAGAGGTGGTGCTGTTCGCAATGATGAATGAGCGACACGACTTTGAAAACAGACCAGAGGGTATGGGCTGCGACAGCCACCACACCTATTATATATAGGATAGGCAGCACGATTTGCCACAGGGGTACTGTCTCTTCCGTCACTACCTGCATTTGGACATCTCCCACTTCAACAGCAGGTGACCCATGAAGGGTCACTGTCTCATGCACCGTGATGACACAGAGGGGCAACACGAACGAGGCAACGGCAGTGAGCAGCAACACGATACGGTTGACCCGATGGAAGGTCTCGTGAGAGAGCATCAGTCGGTAGAACATGTAGAACACGATGATGAGTACCGCCACCTTGAGGTCGTATAGCAGAAAGTCGGTCATATTCACCTTTAGGATTGTTGGGTTTCTATTTCATTGATGAGTTCGCGCAATTCGTCTACGCTGATTTTCTCTTCCTTGACAAACGAGGAGACAGCAGAGAGATAGGAATCACCAAAGTAGTTCTTGATGATGCCGGCAATCGACTTGCGACCGTATTCATCTTCGGAGATGAGGGGGAAGTACTGATAGGTGTTGCCAAACTGCTTATGAGCAAGAAATCCTTCGCGTTCCAGAATACGCACAATGGTAGAGAGCGTATTGAAGTGAGGACGAGGCTCATCGTAATGCTCCTGTAACTCGCGAACGAACATGGGACCGTACTTCCAGTAGAGGTCCATGATTTCCTTTTCCTTGTTGGTCAGTTTCTTCATAAATTCTTTACTTGTTTTGGGTTAAAAAACTCCATACGCTTTGCGTCAAATATCAATATCTGACACAAAGTAACTAAAAGTTTTCGTTATATACAACTAAAACGTTTAGTTTTTAAAAGATTTTAAATAGTTTCTTTAGTTGTTAACACAACAGAACGAATGGATTAGACTTAATAGATTTAGAACGGATAGCCAATGGCATTTAGCAGGTGCCATCTTCAAGTTCTGGAGGTACGAACTTCGAAGTCTGTTAGTTCAAGAAAAAAGATGTGCCTGCAAGTAAGCAGGCACATCTTCTATCATAGTTATGTGATCAATTACATGTTAGGCAACTCCAACCATTTCACATAGCAGAAGTCCTGACGATGAATCAGGTTCTTGTTCTTTGGATACATACGGACAGCACTCTTGTAAAGACCTGCCTGCTGAGGAGTGAGTGTAGCCTCGAAGGTATAGTTGTTACCCTCTTTCTTCACCATTTTCAATGGCTCGATAGAGAAGATTCGCTCCTGACCGTCTTTGTTGGTGAAGATATTGACCTTCTCCAAACCGATGGCATCGTCAAGCCCCTGCTCGTTGATGACATACTTCAGGCTGTACTTGCCTCCTGTCTCACCACCACCAGCGGGGAAGTCCCACTCTGCGCTAACCACGTTAATGGCATCCCAACGCTCGGCGACAGTCTCTTTCCATTGGGCAATGTCTTTGGCAAGACGATTGTCATTCTTAGAGAGTTCCTTAAAGCGCTTAGCCTCCTTATTGTAGAACTTCTCATAGTAGTCGTCAAGTTGACGCTTCATGGTGTAGTGAGGAGCAATCTGGGCGATAGAGTTCTTAATAACCTTGATCCAACCCTTCGAGATACCCTTCTTATCCTTATCATAGTAAAGAGGAATGATCTCGTTCTCTAACAGACTATAGATGGTTGCGGCATCGAGTTGGTCCTGATAGCCCTGGTTCTGGTAGGTACGCTTCTCGGTGAGTGCCCATCCAGCACCCTCACGATAGCCCTCTAACCACCAACCATCCTTCACGGAGAGGTTGACGACACCATTCATCTCAGCCTTCTCACCTGATGTACCAGAAGCCTCAAGAGGACGGGTCGGCGTATTCATCCAGATATCAACACCAGATACCAAGCGACGAGCCAACAGGAAGTCATAGTCCTCAAGGAAGATAATCTTACCGAGGAACTCTGGACGTTGGCTGATATCGTAAATTTTCTTTATCAATCCCTGACCAGCACCATCTGCGGGGTGAGCCTTACCTGCGAAGAGGAAGATGACCGGATGCTCAGGATCGTTGACAATCTTATTCAGACGGTCAAGATTTGTGAACAGCAGGTGGGCACGCTTATATGTAGCGAAGCGACGGCAGAAGCCAATCACCAATGCATTGGGGTTCATCTTCTCCAACAAGGAAACGACACGTGAGGGGTCACCTTGGTTCTTCAGCCAAGACTCACGGAACTGCTCCTTGATATAGTCGAAGAGTTTCTGCTTCAATGCCATACGGGTTGACCATACCTCCTCGTCAGGACAGTTATAGATACCATGCCAGATCTCCTCGTTAGACTGGTCGCTCATGTGCTTCTCATCGAAATACTTCGCATAGACACGACGCCATTCTGTAGCACACCATGTGGGGAAATGAACACCATTGGTGACATAGCCCACGTGGTTCTCCTCGGGATAATAGCCGTTCCAGATAGGAGCGAACATCTGCTGACTAACCCAGCCGTGCAGCATAGACACACCATTTACCTCCTGGCAGGTGTTGCATGCGAAGGTTGACATACAGAACTTCTCGTTCTTATCCTCAGGATTGGTACGACCCATACCGATGAACTCGTCCCAAGAGATACCCAACTTAGCAGGATAAGCACCCATATACTTGCCGAACAGACCCTCGTCGAAGTAGTCATGACCTGCAGGGACAGGAGTATGTACAGTATAGAGAGAAGATGCGCGGACAAGTTCCATAGCCTGATTAAATGTCAAGCCCTCCTCGATATAGTCACACAGACGCTGCAGGTTGCAGAGTGCGGCATGACCCTCGTTGCAATGATATACATCTTTCTTGATGCCGAGTTTCTTCAGCAGCAGCATACCACCGATACCCAGCAGGATCTCCTGCTTCAGACGGTTCTCCCAGTCACCACCATAGAGGCTGTGGGTAATGGGCTTGTCGAAGTCAGAGTTCATCTCGTTATCCGTATCCAGCAGATACAGTTTCACACGACCAACATTGACACGCCATACATAGGCATGAACCTGATAGTTGGTATAAGGAACATCAATCACCAGAGGATTGCCGTCCTTGTCAAGTTGACGCTCGATAGGCAGTGAGCCGAAATTCTGGCTCTCATAGTTGGCGATCTGCTGTCCGTCCATCGACAGGCTCTGTGTGAAATAGCCGAAACGATAGAGGAAACCAACAGCACACATATCCACATTAGAGTCGGATGCCTCCTTCACATAGTCACCAGCAAGCATTCCCAGACCACCAGAGTAGATCTTCAAGGCGGAGTGGATACCATATTCCATGCAGAAGTAGGCAACAGACGGGCGCTTTGCGTCAGGAGCCACGTCCATGTACTTGCGGAACAATTCATAAACGCTGCTAATGCGCTTCATCAGCGCCTTATCCTTCACAATATCTTCTTTACGAGAAAAACTCAGACGCTCCAGCAACATGACAGGGTTGTGCTTCACATCATGATAAAGTTCAGGGTCGAGGTCACGGAACAGGTCACGTGCCTCGTAGTTCCATACCCACCACATGTTGTGGGCAATCTCGTCCAAACACTTCAGTTGCTCTGGAAGACTTGACTTCACGGTCAGTTCCTTCCATTGTGGAGCATTTGCATAATCAGATTTAATTTTCATAATCTCTCAAATTGTATTTGAATACTATTTTTACTTTTTCAACTTAATACTTTTCCTTTCCTCCGCTTTACGAAGCGCAATGTCATATGCCTCGTAATAATATTTGATAAACTCACTCCAAAGGGCTTTCTTGGAAAGGTCATCAGCATGCTTGCGGCACTCATCGACCTGTTTCTTGGTCATGCCAGAGAACTTGGCGACGGTATCCTTGATGGCATCGGCTACCTCTGAGTAATTATAGTCTGTACGATGGATGACCTTCACACCATCCTCTATCTCGCCATAACGCCCGAACTCCTTGTTTGCCCAAAGACCGAAGCCGGCAAGGTCGGTAGTAATACAAGGCACCTTGAAGGCAATTGCCTCCAACGGGGTATAGCCCCATGGCTCATAATAGGAAGGATAGATACAGAGGTCATTACCCAGTACGACGTCATAATAGGTCATATCCATGATACCATCCTTGCTGTCGAGATAGCAAGGCAGGAAAATCACCTTCACATGGTCTTCCTTGCGGTTGTGCATGTCATAGTATTTCATCATGCCCAGCACATTGTCGTGGCTCATGTTATGCAACCAGTGCGTAATCTGGGGTACCTCCAAAGGCGTATCGTATGACTTACCACTCGACAAGCGCTCCTGCAAGTCTTTGCGGGGCTCCCCTACCCAACCAGGTACCTCGATGAAGGCAAGCACCTTCTTCTTCAGTTCCTTATCACGTAACAGGCGGTTCATCGCCTCCACAAAGACATCGATACCCTTGTTGCGGAACTCATAACGTCCTGAGGTAGACACAATCAGTGTGTCATCATCAAGACTCTCGCCCAACAAGGCGTTTGCCACCTCTAATAGACGCATACGTGCCGTCTTGCGCTTCTTCGTGAAGGTAGCAGCCTTTGGCACGAAACTATTGTCGAAACCATTAGGCAGCACCACGTCAACAGGTTTGTCAAGCAGTTCCTGACACTCGTTCGCAGTGATGTCACTGACTGTCGTGAAACAGTCCACGTGCAGTGCGGTCTGCTTCTCAATAGAGTGCTTGCTCTGCATGTTCAACTCCTCTGCCATCTGATCGCCATGATAAGCGAAGAGATAATCGTAAAGGGGTTTCTGGTTACCTGCTATCGAGCGACCTATACTGGTAGCGTGTGTCGTGAAGACAGTACCAATCTGGGGTAACACCTTATTAATATATAAGGCACCCAAACCACACATCCACTCATTAGCATGATAGATAACACGTTTATTTGTTTTCAGTAGATAGTGATTGTAGAAACTCTCTACAACCAGTGCCGCAGCATAGGAGAACATCGATGCCTCGTCGTAGTCGCCATAGGCATGTAACGAGTCAACTTGATAATGTTCCCACAACCAACCGTATATCTCATTCTTCTTCTCGAAGAATGGACGGAAATCCGCCAAGATAGCAATTGGCTCTCCAGGAATCGTCCAGCGTCCTACCCTGACAGTAAGACCTTGCTCCTTAGCCTCCCATTGCCACTCGGCAAAGAGCGCCTTGTCCTCACGGAAATACGGACTTTCCTTTTCCTGCCAGAAATCTGGACCGATAAAGATGATTTGGTCCTTCATCACATCCTGTAATGTCTTTGCGCGAGTGGACAGAACGGTATAAATACCGCCTACCTTATTACAAACTTCCCAACTCGATTCAAAGATATAATCAGGCTTTAACATTTCTTTTTCCATCTTATACTAGTATAACGGGTGCAAAGTTACTTAAAAAAATCAAAAATGTAGAAAGAAATGCGATATATTTTTAGTCTTTTCCATAATTAATTGATATAGATTTAGTATCTTTGCCCCATGATGAAAAGATTTGGTATGCTGACACTTATAGCCCTCATGGTGCTCACCGCCCATGCACAAAAAGGCGGGAAGCCCTTTGAGGCGTACTTATACAACGACGAGTATGAGGTTTTCCTTCGCATCAACTTCTACGACAAGAACATCAAGATAGCAGGACAGGAACTATACGGAGAACTACCTGGCTATCTGGGCAGGAAGAAACATTCGTTCTGCTGGGTGATGGTGGATGCGGTGATAGAGAGTGAAAAAAAGGCGAGAATCTCGATGATCAACGACTTCGGCAGTGAGGACTTAGAGGCGTCACTGACCCTCAAGAACGACTCTGTCTATATCTTCAAGCAAAAAGAGGGGAGCACTGTCAAGATACCTAAAGACGGTAAATGGCAGAAACTCCCTAAAACACTTGAGTTCAAAAGGCGCTGACTATAGTGCTATTGGTATCAAGACCTTGATACCGATATTTCGTCCCATATTACAGATGCCAGGACCCTCAGCGTACTTCAGTCGACTGAGATGCGACTGGTAGGCACGGTCAAAAAGGTTATTGGCTGTCAAGAATACAGAGGCGACTTTCTTATTATGCCATTTGACATCTGTACCAGCAGAGAGATTGACTAACGTATACGAAGGTGTCGCCGTCTCCGTCTCATTAGCCGTACGCACATGGCTCTGACGCAAGTAGCACTCCCAACCTATACTAACATACGTATTACTCAGCACTCGCTCATCACGGATAATATCATAGCGTAAATCAGTGGTCCATCGAGGGGCCGGGGTGAAAGGCAGATAGCGACCTTCCGAAGGCTGATGCAACTGCACCGCATTCACATACGAGAACGTGTTCTCAAAATGCAAAGGCTCTATGGGATGGAGATCTACTAACAGTTCCCCACCCCACAGGCGGGCATCACCTGACATATACTGATAATCGTCACCCTGCTCATCCAAACGCTGCAGGAAAATATAATGATTGACGTGATTGCCAAAGAGTGACACCTGTGCTGAAAGTATCTCGGAGGAATAGTCGACACCCATATCCATCTGCCAATTGTTTTCTGGTGAAAGCATCTGGTTGCCAATCTCATAGCGGAACGTACCCTCATGCTCCCCGTTGGAGCCTAACTCACTCAGATTAGGAGCACGAAAACCATGGGAGAGATTCAGACGGGCATTCCATTGTGAGGTGATTCGGTATATGACACCCATACTACCTGTTAGTCCACGGAAATCGCGGGTGAAGTCTGTAAAGCGCTCCTCGCCCTCATCCTCTAAGGCGTAACTGTGCAGATGACGATAATCATAACGCAAGCCACCACTTAGCGTCCATTTCTCATAATTACGGGTAACAGAGGCAAAGGCACCAATATCAAACAACCGATAGGACGGTATCAGAAATTCCTCACCTAAGTTCTCGGAGTGTTGCCACATGCCCGATATGCCTGCTACCCACTGCCACTTGTCATTGACCTGTGTATAGTGTACGTCATAGTTAAATGTGTGGAGACGGAAATCCAATCCTAACTCATCTGCCTCCTCAAACTCCTTTCGACGGTTCTGTTGATAACCAACTAATGCTTTTAATGAGCCATCACCTATGATGAACGAGTTGTCGAGCACCACTTTATGATGATAGATTTTCTGGTATGCCTCGGAAGGCTGCAGGTTGCCTGTCTCCCCATCACGCTCCCCCTCTACCAATCCCGGTGTGATGTGGTAGGTGGAGAACTTCAGGTGGGAATAGCCCCAATGGCGATTCATGCCCAACATTCCCGTCAGTGCATTCTCACGGAACTGTGAGCCCCATACCTTGCCGTCACGCTTGTTCTTGTACGCTCCTGCGTCTTTCTGGCTCCATCGCCAGTTCCACACAATACCACGCTGATTACCGGCGAAGTCAATGGTATAGTCCCATAGGTGGTTGTTGGTCTGGTACTCGCCCCCAATGGTTGCCGCCATCTGACCGAGTGGCATTACCGGCTGCTCATGCAACACCAGTACACCAGCCATCGCATCTGAGCCATACATCAGGGAGGCGGGTCCCTTCAATATCTCCACAGAGTGGACTGCCTGCCCATCCACCTCGATGCCATGCTCATCACCCCATTGCTGACCTTCCTGTCTGACACCATCATTCACAGTGATGATACGATTATAGCCCAAACCACGGATGACTGGTTTGGAGATGCCACTGCCTGTCGTAATCTGCGATACTCCCGGCTGATGCGCTACCGCGTCGATAATATTGGTGGAAGAGGTCTCCCGTAAGACACGGGGGGCTATGACAGATATTGGAGCAGGTGAATGATTAGCACGTGTGGTACCTGTCAAACCTGTCACTGTGACTTCTTGCAGATGCTGCATGTGATAACTGAAACTCTCGACACTATCAGTCTCAGTTTGTGCTGCCACTGGCATGCATAAGCATACCAATGGCAGCAGTAATAATAAATTAATTTTCATTTACATATTCATACCACCGTCTACCTGGATGACCTGACCACTGACATAACTTGACATGTCAGAAGCGAGGAAGGTAGCAACGTTGGCAATATCCTCTACCTGACCACCACGACGCAATGGAATCTTGTTCTTCCACTCCTCGCGAATCTCTTCTGGCAACTGGGCTGTCATTGCGGTCTCTATGAAGCCGGGGGCAATAGCATTGGCACGGATACCCTTGGGACCCATCTCCTGACCGATGCTCTTAGCAAGGGCTATCAGTCCTGCCTTAGAAGCGGCATAGTTAGCCTGACCAGCATTACCGTGAACACCAACGACAGATGCCATATTGATGATACTGCCACCACGCTGACGCATCATCACAGGAACACAGGCATGAATAAAGTTAAAAGCAGACTTCAGATTGACAGCAATCACAGCATCCCACTGCTGCTCGGTCATACGAAGCATCAGGCCGTCTTTCGTGATACCTGCGTTGTTCACCAAGATGTCAATGCTGCCAAACTCCTCTTTTACTGCCTTCACAACTTCCTCTGTCTGAGCAAAGTCTGCGGCATTAGAGGCATAACTCTTTGCCTTAACGCCCTTGGCTGCAATCTCTTTCTCTGTCTCCTCATTCACTTCCAAATCGGTGAATGCGATGTTTGCGCCTTCTTCGGCAAACTTCAATGCGATAGCCTTTCCGATACCGCGTGCAGCACCTGTAATCAGTGCTGTCTTACCTTCCAATAATCCCATAATTCTTTGTTGATTAATATATTAATTGTTTTTAATCGTGATATGTCCCAAGGCACCGTAGACGAACTTGGCAACCTGTGGCTTGGTGGCTTCCTCTGAGAGCCCATGGGCAATACGTCCATATATATACGGAACTTCAAGACCCTTGATACAATAGTGGGTGATATTTGCCACCAACTCCACATTATCAATGTCAAACTCTCCGTCTTCCTTACCCTCACGGAACACCTTGCAGAAAAGTTCTATCTCAGCAGCGTCAAAACTCTTACGGACTTTCTCTACCATCCAGATGTTACGGAAGAACTCTGCACGCAGATTACCATTACGTACTACTGTCTCACGAATCATATTCAAATGAGTATAGATGAGTTCCACCACTTTGTCTTGAGGACGAATCTTACGGGCTGCCACCTCATCCAACTTATCGGACAAACGCTCCAACTCGCCCTCAATAACCGCATAATAAATATCCTCTTTAGACTTAAAATAGGTATAGAGGGTACGGCGACCCTTACCTGAAGCAAGGGCTATGTCATTCATCGTCGTATTCTCCATTCCATTCTTGGCGAATAACTGACGAGCCACATCTACCAATTTCTGTCTGGTCTTTGATATTGACATACTTTCTTTCCTCCCAAACTTTTCATATTGCACATATCGAATACGGTGTGCAAAATTAGAAAATACTTTCGAAACAGCCAAATATTTTCACATAAATCCAATAGTGTCCTAAATATTTTTCAAAAAAAGTGAAGGAAGTTGTTTCCATTAAGGCCGAAAATGCTTACCTTAGTGGTTGGTCAAAAAAACACCTTCCTTCATGGCAAAGATAACACTTTTCTGCCTTTTTTTGAAAAAAGTCGAGGAAAAGTTTGCGGGAATCAAAAATAGTTAGTACCTTTGCAACCGCAAAACCAAAAGGATGCGCTTGTAGCTCAGTTGGTAGAGCACCTGACTCTTAATCAGGGTGTCCAGGGTTCGACCCCCTGCAGGCGTACGAAGGAAGAGATAGACGAAAGTTTATCTCTCTTTTTTTTTTTGAAATATTTTGTAATCTGAAATTATTCCACTACCTTTGCGATAGATTATAAGTAACTAATAATTTAAGACTATGAGTTTATTAATGATTCTTCAACTCCTCATTGTGTTAGGAGCGTTGTGGGTCGGTTCACGTTACGGAAGTCTCGCCTTGGGTGCGATATCTGGCATAGGTCTCGCCCTTCTGGTCTTCTGTTTCACTATGAAACCAGGTACTCCACCCACTGATGTGATTTACATTATCATTGCCGCAGTCACTTGTGCAGGTATCATGCAGGCCTCTGGAGGAATGGACTGGTTGATACAGATTGCGGAGAAGATGTTACGAAAGCATCCTGCGTGGATCACCTTCCTGGCTCCGTTGTGCACCTTCTTCCTGACAGTACTTGTCGGAACAGGTCATGTGGTCTATACCCTAATGCCTATTATCTGTGACATCGCCATCAAGAAAGGCATTCGCCCTGAGCGTCCTTGTGGTGTCGCCTCTATTGCCTCACAGGTGGGAATCACCTGTTCGCCCATTGCCGCTGCCGTTGTTGCCTTTGTGACAATCTCCAATGCCAACGGTTTCGAGGTGACGATACCCCAGGTACTCATGGTTAGTTTCCCCGCCTGCATCTGTGGTTTGATGGCTGCCGCTGCCGCCTCCTATCACCGTGGTCTTGACCTCGACAAAGACCCTGAGTTCCAGGCGAAGTTAAAAGACCCCATCCAGTATGAGTATATCTATGGCAATAATGCCACGACTCTCGACAAGGAGATTCCTCAGTCGGCAAAGAATGCCGTCTTTGTCTTCCTTGGCGCATTGGTTATCATCGTGTTCTTTGCCATCTTCCAGGATGCACTACCCTCTTACTCCACCATCAAGGCTGTCAAGGGGGCTCCTGATTTCACCTTCAGTGATGGTACTATAGCCTCTGCCGCGACACTGGCAAAGGCAAAGATTCTCATGCCGGGCTACACGGAGGTGTCTACCATCCAGTTGAAGATGAATGTGGTGATACAGATAGTGATGATCTCTGCCGCCGCCATCATGATTCTCTTCTGCAAGGCATCACCCGTGAAGGCTGTCCATGGTGCTGTATGGCAGTCTGGTATGGTTGCCGTAGTTGCTATCTTTGGTATCGCATGGCTCGCAGACACCTATTTCTCGAACTATACCAATGAGATGCAGGCGATGCTGGGTGATATCGTTGCCAAATACAACTGGTCCATAGCCATTGTGTTCTTCGTCGTCTCTGTGTTGATTAACTCGCAGGGCGCCGTGGTGGTATCTATGTTACCACTCGCTTACTCACTCGGCATCCCTGGTCCTGTCCTGCTGGGTGTGTTACCCTCTGTGTACGGCTATTTCTTCATTCCGAACTATCCCAGTGATATTGCCACAGTGAACTTCGACCGCTCTGGCACTACCGTGATAGGCAAGTATCTCCTGAATCACTCGTTCATGATGCCTGGACTGATTCATGTGACGGTTGCCACACTGGTCGCCTATGCGTTGTCCTCACTGATTTTCTAACCTTTAAATCCAGAAGAATATGCTGATTACTATTATAGAACTATTAGTTGTCCTGCTTGCACTGTATATCGGTTCCAAATACGGCAGCCTCGCATTAGGTGCTATCGCAGGTCTGGGTCTTGCCATCCTTGTCTTCGGTGATGGGTTGAAACCCGGTACACCTCCTACTGACGTGATATATATTATCGTGGCGGCTGTCACCTGCGCCGGTGTGCTTCAGGCATCGGGCGGTATGGACTGGATGGTACAGATTGCCGAGCGGCTGCTCCGCAAACATCCCCAGTACATCACCTATCTTGCTCCTCTGAGTACCTTTACGCTGACCATCCTTGTGGGCACAGGTCATGTGATGTACACCTTGATGCCTATTATCACTGATGTCGCCATCAAGAAGGGCATCCGTCCTGAGCGTCCTTGTGCTATCGCCAGTGTCGCCTCGATGGTAGCCATCATCTGCTCCCCTATCTCCGCTGCAGTTGTCGCTTTCTCCACCATCTCCTCCCTAAATGGTTTTCCCATCACGATTCCGCAGATCGTTGCTGTTACCATTCCCGCCTGTCTGATTGGTGTGATGGTTGCTGCGGCATGGAGTTCTCGACGTGGCTTGGATTTGAGAGAAGACCCAGAGTTCCAACTTCGCATGGCGGATCCTGTGCAGCGTGAGTACATTTATGGCAGGACGGACACCTTGCTTGACAAGCAGATTGACAAGAAGTCGAAACTTGCCGTCTATATCTTCCTTATCACGATTGCGGTGATTATCGTACTTGCTTTTGCCCAACAGATACTCCCCGCCTATGAGACGGTGATACCTGTCGATGGTGCTGAGCCTGTATTGTTGCCTACTAATGAGTTAGTCTCTCCAGAGGATCTTGCCTCTGCTGGTATTGTGATGGCTGGTATAACAGAGAAGGTGGCTGTACCCATCAAGATGTATCTGGTCATTCAGATTCTCTTGATTACGGCTGCGGCATTGATGATTATCTTCTGTGACTCGAAGCCCAAGAACGCGGTGGCTGGCAATGTATGGCAGTCTGGTATGGTCGCTGTTGTCGCCATCTATGGCATCGCATGGCTCTCCAATACCTTCTTCAACGCACACATCGCCGAGATCAAGGACCTGTTGGGTACGATGGTAGCGGAATATAGTTGGACAGTCGCCTTTATGTTCTTTGTCTTCTCCGTATTGATCAACTCACAGGGAGCCGTCATCGTATCGCTGTTGCCTGTCGCCTATGCCCTCGGCATACCAGGCTGGGTACTGTTGGGTGTGTTGCCGTGTGCCTATGGCTATTTCTTTATCCCTAACTACCCCACCGATATCGCGACGGTGAATATGGATCGCACGGGTACTACGAAGATTGGCAAATACGTATTCAACCACTCCTTCATGGTTCCAGGACTGATTTGCGTTTTCGTCTCCACAATCGTATCGTATGTACTCGCTATGGTTATCTTCTAAATGAGGAAGTCAGTACACCTTATTATATTATATAGTTTCCTTGCGCTCGTAGGATGCTCTTCTGGTGGCTCTGCCGACTGGAGTGACCTGCGGGAGCAGGCAAACGATTTATATAACAGTCAGCAATACGAGGAGGCACTGCGACTGTATGAGCAGGCACTAAGTCGTGCTGACAGCACCGACCGACTGCAAGTCCGACAGGACATCATCGACTGCTACCAGGTGCTGGGCAACCAGACGAAGGCACGTGAGTTGCTGAAGGTGCAACTGGACGAGGCGCATGCCGTTGGCGACCATGAGATGGAGGCAGAGGCATTGCTGACCTTGGGCATGCAGGTCTATGATGCGGGCGACAAGTCGTTGGGTTACGACTATATGTCGCAGGCGGTGGCGTTGATGGAGCAGAGCAAGGCAAGTGATGCGCCCTATCTGCTTGCCTATTATCACTTTGTGTTGATGAAGCGGCGAGCCTCGGATAACGACAACCAACTTGCCATTCAGCATTCGAAGGCGGTGGAGACATACCTCGCACGTTCGGAGGAGCCTGAGAAGGGCGAGCAGATGCTCGTCCGCTCTCTTGCTACGAGGGCATTTCTCTATAGCGAGACAGACAGCCTGACGAAAGCGGATAGTATTTACAACGTATGGCAGAAACACCAGCCTATCCCCATTGCCTCTGAGCGTGACATCTGCCCTTATCTGACGAGCCGTGGTCGCTACCAGGAGGTGGTTGACATCCAACAGCGTTACGTCAACTGGGTACGTGAGAAGAAGGGTGAGTGGACGGCTTCTGAGCGTACGTCGAAATACTCAATGGCGGAGGCAGAGGCAGCCTTGGGACATGGTGACCGTGCCTACCAACTGATGAGAGAGTCGTATGAGATCAATGACACACTGCTGGCACGTCAGGCTGAGGAGAATGCGCAAGAGTTGGAGGCGGTCTATCAGAACCACCAGAAGACGGAGCAGATCAGTCGCCTGCGTCTGTGGGTCATCATCCTCGGAGGACTCCTTGCCCTGTTGGTCGTCATTGCCTTGGTGATCCGTATGCGTCGGTTGAGAAAGCATATGCATCGTACCATCATCGACGTGGCAAGAAACCTTACCCCCCCCAATGACGATACAGAGACGGCACGCTTTGCCACCTTCGACCGCACCGTGGAGCAAGGTCGCCTCTATACACAGGCTGACCTGACCCGTGAGATGCTTTGCGACCTGATGGGTGTCGACCGCACTACGTTCAGCCGTATCATCCGTGAGCGGTCTGGTTGTCAGAACATGAACGACTATCTGAACCAGAAGCGTCTGCGCTATGCCGAGCAGTTGTTGCGCCAGCATCCCAACTACACCATCCATGCTATCATGCAGGATAGCGGATTCCAGTCGAAGTCCACCTTCACTACCCTCTTCAAAAAAGTGTATGGCGTGACACCCTCGCAATATCGGGAGCAATCTGAATAGTTTCTATAAGCGCTCTTTTGCCAATTCCGAACTATCTTTTTGCCAATTCCGAACCACTACTGGCAGACTTTCCGCTATGAAAGTCTGCCTTTTTTGTACCTTTGTGGTATATGAAATTCGAAAAGGGTGTTATAAGAGTCACAAGAGACGAGGCAGAGGCTACACGCATTGCCGCCTTCGATCGTGCCGTCAAGCAAGGACGTTTGTACACGCAGCAAGGTATCACCCGTGAGAAACTCTGTGAACTGATGGGGGTCGACCGCACTACGTTCAGCCGTATCATCCGCAAGTATTCTGGTTGCCAGAACATGAACGACTATCTGAACCAGAAGCGTCTGCGCTATGCCGAGCAGTTGTTGCGCCAGCATCCCAACTACACCATCAATGCCATCATGCAGGACAGCGGTTTCGCCACCAAGTCCACCTTCACCCAATTATTTAAAAAGGTGTATGGCATGACTCCCTCCGAGTTCAGAAACAAGACGTGAATTCAATTAATAACTTAAAATATTAATAACATGAAACAAAAATTACTCTTATTAATTGCCCTCGTCATGAGTAGTATGGGGGCGTGGGCTACTCCTGCCTATGTTAATGGTGATTCAGGACCAATGTGGGAATACGATTCCAGTACAAAGACACTGACTATCAGCGGTACAGGTGATTTGACTCTTCCGGGCTCGTCTTACTATAGCGCACCATGGTATTATAGTAGTACAGATATTGAGAACGTGGTGGTAGGTGACGGCATCACCAGTATTGGTGACGATGCACTGAGTTATTTAAGCAAAGCCACAAGTTTTACCATTGGCAGCGGTGTTACTTCCATCGGTCGGTGTGCGTTCTATTGGAACAATGCTACCAGTTTCACATTACCTGAGGGTTTATTGACTATTGGTCTATTGGCATTTAGTGGTTGCTCTTATTTGGAAAACATTAATATCCCCTCGACAGTGACCAGCATCGATGAAGGAGCATTTGGTAATTCTCCCTGTGCTATCAATGTGGCGGAAGGTAATACCAAATATTGTAGTGAATGCGGTGTGTTGTTCGACAAGGAAAAGACCATTCTCTACCACTATCCTTCGTATACCACAACTACGTCATACACCATTCCCACTACAGTGACAACCATCATTAGTGGTGCTTTCGATAACTGTAAGTTGACGAGCATTACGATACCTGCCAATGTTACAAAGATAGGAAATAGTGCTTTCTATAATTCCGCATTAGAGACTGTCGTGATAGAAGGTGCTAACAATACATTGGAAATCGAAGATTGGGCGTTCAGAGTATGTGTTCATCTGACAACAGTGACATGCTATCGAGAGACACCGCCAAATACACCTGTACAAAATGGAATCGTCGATATAGAGAATGGTATGTATGAACCTGATGTCTGCTCCGCATTCGGAGGCTGTAATGCCCTGACCTATATCTACGTTCCGTCAGCAAGTGTCAGTGCATACCAATCGGCTACAGGATGGAGTCTACTAAGCCCAATTATCTATGGTATTGATGATGTGGCAGTTCACGAAGGAGCAACGGGTGAATACTGGTCAACCTATTATAACAGTAATTTCGATATGCAGGCACCAGCAGGCACTACTGTCTATGCCGCCACCTTGAGCGGAACGACATTGACACTTGTCGAAATTAGTGACCGTATTGTAAAGGCTGGTGAAGGTGTTATCCTGAAATGCGCCTCCTCTGAGAACATCACACTAACAACAACAGAGACTGTTGCTTCTGGTGACTATACTAACAATGCACTCAAAGGTGTTGACGTTGCCACCGCACAAACTAGTGGCACGACCTACTATGTTTTAGGCTACAAAGATTCCCACCTCGCATTCTACAAATATAAGAGCGACCTGACATTAGGTGCCCATAAGGCTTATATCCCTGTGACCAGTGATGCTTCTCGTGAATATATCGACATTAATATTGATGGCTTATCTACAGGCATCAGTGTAGTGGAAGATGTTAAGGGCAAGATGGATGGAGTATTCTACGACCTGAGTGGTCGCCGTGTACTGTATCCTACTAAGGGACTGTATATCATGAACGGTAAAAAGGTAATCATTAAATAAAAGGAGGAAAGCATAATGAAAAAGACATATATCACCCCTAATACTGAAGTGATTCTGCTTAACATTCAGCAGCCTTTGCTCGACATGAGTCTGAATAATGGTGAGATAGATACCCAGTTCTCTCGTGAGGTAGAGGAACTATTCTTTGAATAGATACTTCTTTATAATAGGAATCAAACGACTCACCAATTGCCTCGGCTGTTGGTGAGTCGTTTGTTTGATTGCACTTACCACTTGTTGACTTAGAGTAGAGCCTTTATAATCACCGAAAGGTCCCTTTGGAATCAATGAGAAGTGCCATTGGAATCAATCGTTAGAAGTATCCACTCTACCAGTTGACTCCAGTCAACCGATCGTTCGACTCTAAGTCAACCGTTTGTTTGACTCCATGTCAACCGATTGTTCGACTCTAAGTCAACCAGTATTCATTGCAGATGTAAAGAGTACGGCAATGGAACATATAATAATAAAAGGCGTTTTCTTTTTTGTTAATTCGATTTTTTATACTATCTTTGCACCCGAAATGGCAATCTGGTGGTTGATGCCGCCTGATGTAAGGGAATCTGGTGAGAGTCCAGAACTGTACCTGCAGCTGTAATCCTCATTGGATGGTTTGCTTGTATAACGCCACTGACAATAGTCGGGAAGGTAAAGCAGACTGAGGAAAGTCAGAATACCTGCCTATTCATATAAATAATGTACGCACGCACAGGAATATGCGGTAGCGGGAATCAAAAATGGTAATGAAGAAGATTCTGACGGTAGGAATACTGGCTATGTATGCTTGTATGACTGTCAACGCACAAGGTACGATCTGGCGTAGTGACAGTTTACAGGAAGTCGTGGTAACAGGTACTGGCACACAGCATCTGCTGAAGGATGCCCCTGTGCAAACAGAGGTCATCAGCGGACGACAGTTGCAGCAGTACGCAGGACGTAGTATAGAGGATATCTTATCGGGACTGACAGCAAGTTTCGCCTTCAACGAGAATGATATGGGTTCGCATCTGCAGATGAACGGACTGGGCAACAGTTATGTGTTGATTCTCATTGACGGACGACGGTTACATGGTGACAATGGCGGAGAGAACGACCTGTCGCTTATCGATCCTCACAACATCGAGAAGATAGAGATTGTGAAGGGTGCCTCTTCGGCACTCTATGGCAGTGATGCCATCGCCGGTGTCATCAATATTATCACCAAGAAACATCGTGAGCAAGGAGTTATGCTGGAGAACACCAGTCGCTTCGGGTCCTATGGTGATATCCGCCAGCATAACGGTATCGCCCTGAACTATGGTAAGTTCTCATCGTACACCAATTTCCAGTTACAACACTCAGACGGTTGGCAGAATACTGCTGAGGAGGCTATCTCGCAGACGGAGTACCACATCACGGACTCCCGTAACAAGACGGTCAACCGCCATACCAACTGGCAAATTGCCGAGCACCTGTCTTATCAACTGACACCAAGAATTGAACTCTACGCTGATGGCAGTATCTATTGGAAACGTATCTACCGTCCCTGTGGCAAGCATCCTGGCGTGGATGTCAAGACCTACGACATGCAATATAGTAACGCATCCATCTCTGCGGGTGGAAAATGGAAACTCAATGACACGGATGTCATCACACTGGATGCGGACTGGAAACGTCATGCGTATAATTATATCTATACAGACACCACGCTGACCGACGGCTATGTGAAAGGACGCTTTACGAATTACTATCCCTATTTCCCTGGTGACAAGGAACTACAGAGCGACCAACGACTAACCCATATCACCTTGAAAGGTGTGTTTGCCCTACCCTATGAGCAACAACTGAGTGCCGGCATGGAGTATCGCTATGACTGGTTAGAGGCTCCAATGCGTGTCAAGGGCGGAAAAGCGACAGACAACACACAGGCAGTATATGTACAAGACGAATGGGCATTGCTCCATCCGCTCTACCTGACAGCAGGACTACGGTTAACCCGCAATGAGGGTTTCGGCACAAGGTTGACACCCAAACTCTCTGCCATGCTGAAAGTGAAAGACCTGCGACTGCGTGCCACATGGAGCCAGGGCTACAAGACCCCTACCCCCAAGGAACTCCATTACCAGTATGTCCGTAACATGAATGGAGTCCTTCTCTATCTTGGCAATTCCGACTTAAAAGCGCAGACCTCCAACTATTTCGGGCTGAGTGCGGAATATAGTGTTGGAAGCCTGACACTGACACTCTCTGGATATTATAATAAGGTGGACAATATGATCGCACTGGTGACCATACCTATGAGTGAGGCACCAGGCGATCTGATTGTGCAATACGACCCAAGGAAAGTACGCCAATACCAGAATATGGAGGAAGCGAAGACCTATGGCATCGATTTCACAGCACGCTATCAGGCAAAGCACTTTACCATAGGCGGCTCCTATAGTTATTTAGACACCAAGGCGAACCAATACGACACAGAGGACGACGTGTTGAGAGAAGTCACGATTGACGGTATGGCACACCATAAGGCAAACTGGTATGCTACATGGAATCACGACTTTGCGAAATACTATCATTTAGGCATCGGCATCTATGGGCGTATGTCAAGTAAGCGCTACTATCAGGAGGATGGTGATGGTAAGGGGTATCAGATATGGCGACTCGCCACCACACACCAGTTTGGCAAGAACTATCGTCTGGAGGCAGGTGTTGACAATATCTTTAACTATGTCGACCGCACCCCACATGGACTGCATCTGGGAACAACGACACCAGGCACTACCCTTTATGCCTCACTGACCGTCCGCTTCAACAAAGGAAAGAAACTCACTAATAAATATAAGTATAACTTAAATCAAAAGAACAATGAAGAAAATTAAGTTCCTGATGATTGCTATGATGGCAATCCTGGTAAGTGCGTCATTCACGGCATGTGGTGACGACAACAACAGTGACGACAATGGTAACAACCAGTCAAACTATGACCGTTACCAGCAGGCAGTCAATGCCACAGTAAACAGTCAGAAGAGCAGCAACAAAGTGATTCTGCTCGTAGCGTTCGGTTCTACTTGGGAGCAGGCGTACGACACTTTCGACAAAGTGGTCGCCGACTACAAGAGCCAGTTCAGCGGATGGGATGTATACCTTTCCTTCTCCTCTGCTATCTGTATTAACAATGCCCGTGCTGGTGAGAATGTTGCCTCTCGCGACTTCTACGATCCAGAGCACTGGTTGACTGCCATCGGTCTTGCCGGTTACAGGCAGATTATCGTACAGTCACTGCAGGTGATTCCTGGTGAGGAGTATCGTCGTGTTCGTGACACTTACGTAAAAGACTTCATGAACAACCGCAATGGTGACTTCACTGAGGCTTATATGAAAAGTCTTGATCAGCAGGTAGTTGTAGGTACACCGCTGATGGCTGAGGAGAGTGACACCCAGGCACTCGCCACTGCCCTCAACAATGAGAGTGATATCAGGGCTGCCGTTCAAGAGGGCGTTGTCGCCTTCATGGGACATGGTAACCCCGAGGGCTACGATTACTATGGTGGTAACATCCGCTACCTGCAGTTGGAGGAAGCACTCCGTGCCATTAACCAAAACTACTATGTAGGTACTGTGGACATGGATGACACATACGCAGAGAATGTCCTGCAGCATATTGCTGGTGGCACATTCACCTATCATGTAGGTGACATGACCAAGACGGTTACATACGTAGCCAACAATGCCAACAAGGCACAACTCTACCCACTGATGTCTATCGCCGGTGACCATGCTCATAATGATATGGCAGACGAGGATGATGCAGAGAGTTGGTTCTCTTTGTTCAATGCCGCAGGTGTTGAGACCACTGCCTATGAGAGCAACTTCACCGAGGCTTGCTGGAAGAACACTGCGGAGATTCAGGCAAACGGCTATATCCCTGCCCTTGCTGAGCGTTCCGCTATTCGCAGACTGTGGATGGGTCACACTCGTGAGGCTATCAACAAATTAGGTACCGACGGGGCTATGTCAACCCCAACCACTGCCCCTGAGGAGTAATTTTGTAGTATTATTATATAAGTGTAGTTAGGAGGTGCGGTCGTGAGACGGCATCTCCTCTTTTAACCAAACCATGAGAAGAATACATATACTTTTAGTCTGCCTGATACTTGGTTCTATAACTATGCAGGCGCAAATTCACAAGAAAGGAGATATCGACTCAACCAAGACGAGTCGTACGTATAACCTGAACCCTATCGTTGTCACGGGTTCAGGACACCACCAGCGTCTGAAGTCCACAGCCACTCCTGTACATGTCATGAGCAACAGGGAGATTCATGAGCAAGGTATCACTACCTTCGACCAGGCACTGACACGAATGATGCCTCAGACATCAATGGCACCCAACTCCATGGGGTCCTTCCTACGACTGAACGGACTGGGCAACAAATACATCCTCATCCTTATCAACGGACAGAAAGTAACGGGTGACATCTCAAATAATATCGACCTTAATCGCATTGACATGTCTCGTGTAGAACGTATCGAGGTACTTGACGGGGCTGCGTCCTCCCTCTATGGTAGTGATGCCATCGCAGGTGTCATCAATATCATTACCAGCCAACCTACAGACGCACTCGTCAACGTTCATAACGACCTGAAAGTGAGTGGGAATGGCGTACTTACAGAAACTGTCGGTTTGGATATCTACAAGAACGGTTTCGGCTCTTACACTACTTATACCCATGACCGTGCCGATAGTTACCAGAATAATAATCTGGAATACGTGAAGGGATCAGACACTGAAAGGCTACGGGTAGGCGACGAAACGTCGGGAATGACGCAAGAGACGATCGCCCCCTTCTTCACTGGTTATCGCTCTAATATCGTCAGTCAGAAATTCACCTATAAACCCAACCAGCACCTTGCCCTTAATGCGGGACTCAATTATTCCTATAAGATTACCGATCGTCCTGATACCCGCGAGGACATCACCGGTGGAACAGACTACGAGATGAGATATAAAGGATTCCGTTGGAACATAGGTGGAATCTATAAGTTTAACAAGCGCAATTCTCTGCAGGCAGACTTCACAGTCGATCGTTTCCGCTATGGTAAGGAGTATGATGTCGCCACCAAATCGAATGAGATTGGCGACTATGTGCAATCGAAGAAACAACACTCTATGGAGGGACAGTTGAAGGCAATCCTCGGCTTCACCAAGAACACCACCACGATATTCGGAGCCGACTGGCAGAAAGACTATCTGACAGCATCATCAGGGAATATCGACCAGCATGTGACAACATTTGCCGCTTACGCCCAACATGAGATGAGGTTCTGGAACGACTTCACGGCGACTTTTGGATTACGTTGGACACATCATGAGACTTTCAAGAACCATCTGACCCCTAAGGCAACGCTGATGTACGCCCCAGGTAACTTCCGTTTCCGTGCCACCTACTCTGCGGGATTCCGTGCGCCAGGACTGGATGAACTATACTATCACTATTTCTCCGTCAACCGTGGCAAGCCACAGATTATCTTTGGCAATCAGGATCTGTCACCAGAGAAGAGCCATTATGTCTCCCTCAACGCAGAGTACCATAATGACATTATTGTAGTAAGTGTGACAGGCTATCTGAACCGTATCAACGACATGGTAGTCAGACAGAATATCGATGTGGACGCCACCTCGTTGCATATGCTCCAGACAGAATTTCAGGAGATGACTGTAGACCAAGCAGAAAAACTGGAACGCTACTCGCTCTATCGCAATAGTGACAAAGGCGATGTAAAAGGATTGCAGGTGAATGTGTCTGCAAATCTGTTCCAAGGTTTCAATCTCTCGGTAAACTATATCTATACCTATGCACGCAGTAAGAGCGAGGAGGATTGGACAACGCTGGAACGCAGCATGCGCCATGCGGCTACGATAGCCGCCAATTATCGCCACCAGTGGGGGAAATACTGCATGAACATCAACCTGAACGGCAGACTTCAGTCGAAGACTTACTATCCAGACTATGAGGACGCACCAGGGTTTGGGGTATGGAACCTCCATACCACTCATACCTTCGACTGTGCGAAATGGGCGCTCCTTGAACCCAGTATCGGTATCGACAATCTCTTTGACAAGGTGGACCGTCGCATCGACTCCTCATCACGGAAATATGCGCTCTACACCCCAGGCAGAATGCTGGTGGTTGGGCTGAAAGTGAAGTTAAAGCAATAATTGCTTTCTTTTCTCGGAACTATTTCGTATCTTTGTCGGCATGAAAGGAAAGATTATCATCGCAGGCATAGGTCCTGGCAGTAAAGAAGACATCACCCCTGCTGTACTCAACGCAGTACGGCAGGCGGATGTCATTGTCGGATACCAGTATTACTTCCAGTTTATCAAACCTTACGTCCAAGAAGGGTGTGAGTGTGTTGACACAGGTATGAAGAAGGAACGGCAACGAGCCGAACAGGCTATTGAGTACGCCGAACAGGGAAAGACGGTGGTCGTGATTTCCTCGGGTGATGCCGGTATCTATGGGATGACACCGCTCATCTACGAGATGCGGAAAGAGCGTGACGCTGACATCGAGATATGTTCCCTGCCGGGTATCTCCGCCTTCCAGAAAGCCGCCTCTCTATTAGGAGCACCTATCGGTCACGACCTGTGTATCATCTCCCTCTCCGACCTGATGACACCGTGGGAGACCATTGAGCGGCGCATCCGTGCCACTGCCGTCGGTGATTTCGTCACGGCAATATACAATCCCAAGAGTCATGGACGCTATTGGCAACTCTACCGTTTGCAGGAACTCTTCCTGCAAGAGCGTAGTGGTGAGACTCCTGTGGGCTATGTCCGACAGGCTGGTCGAGAGGAGCAGGAAATCAAGGTCACTACCCTTCAGGACTTCAATCCTGAGGACATCGATATGTTTACCGTTGTCCTTATTGGCAACTCCCAATCCTATGTCGATGACGGGAAGATCATCACTCCACGTGGGTATTATCGGGAAGATACTTCAGGTGATATGAAACCTGGTCAGCAGATTATGATACAGAGTTTCAGACGGATTGAGTCTGAACTACAAGACAAGGATATCCCTCTCGACCACAAATGGGCGTTGCTGCATGCCATCCATACCACTGCCGACTTCGAGATGGAGAAAATTCTGTATACCGACAAGGATGCTGTGAGGATATTATATAATAAGGTAAGGGAAGGCATGCTGAAAACCATCGTGACTGATGTGACGATGGTGATGAGCGGTATTCGCAAGGGAGCCTTAGAACGCTTAGGCGTAGAGGCGACCTGTTATCTGCATGACCCTCGTGTGGCAGAGATGGCTGACAAGGAGGGCATTACCCGTACACAGGCTGGCATCCGCCTTGCCGTAGGAGAGCATCCCGATGCGCTCTTCGCCTTTGGCAACGCCCCGACGGCACTGATGGAACTCTGTGACCTGATCCGTAAGGGCAAGGCGCATCCTACGGGCATCATCGCTGCACCAGTCGGTTTCGTACATGTCTGTGAGTCAAAGCACATGGTGAAACCGTTCCGTGAGATTTCTAAGATCATCGTGGAGGGGCGCAAGGGAGGCAGTAACCTCGCCGCTACCCTTTGTAATGCCATTCTCACCTTTGATGACGCAGCACAACTAAAACCCGGTCGTGACCTATGAAATTCATTGTCATTGGCATAACGGATAACCCTAAGCCTTTCTTCACCCCAGAGGTGTTGGAGATGATTCGGCATGGGAAGGTGTTCTCCGGGGGCAAGCGCCATCATGAGATAGTGGCACCTTTATTACCTGCTGATGCCCAGTGGATAGACATCACCGTACCTCTCGACAACGTCTTCGAACAATACCAACTAACGGCTAATGGCAAACCGTCACCAGTCTCTCTTATCGTCTTCGCCAGTGGCGACCCCTTGTTCTTCGGTTTTGCCAATACCATCCAGCGCAAGATGCCAGAGGCGGAGGTCGTGGTCTACCCTACTTTCAACTCCTTGCAGATGCTTGCCCATCGGCTTTTATTACCCTACCATGACATGCGTATCGTCTCACTGACGGGTCGCCCTTGGCAGGAGTTTGACCGTGCCTTGATAGAACGGACTCAGAAAATGGGGGTATTGACAGACAAGGAGCATACTCCCGCCGCTATTGCCCAACGGATGCTGGACTATGGCTATACGCAATACCAGATGACTGTCGGAGAGCATTTAGGAAATCCTACCAAGGAAAAGGTGACAACCCTCTTCCTCGAAGAAGCCGCTCACTGCGAGTTAACCCAACCCAATTGTGTGATACTCTCAACTTCAAACACGAATCTCCCAACCACGCCCTTCGGTATTCCAGACAATTCGTTTACCCTCCTCGATGGCAGGGAGAAGATGATCACCAAGATGCCGATTCGCCTGTTGACCTTACAGGCACTCGACTTACCTCATAAGCACGTACTTTGGGATATTGGTTTCTGTACAGGCAGCATCTCCATTGAGGCACGTCTGCAGTTTCCCCACCTCTATATTGAGGCTTTTGAGATACGTCCTGAGTGTGAGGCTATCATCCAAGAGAACATGCGTCGCTTTGGTGCCCCCGGCATCAATATCCATATAGGTGATTTCCGCACAGTCTGTTGCCATGATATGACAACAAGCAAAACTGCCCCTGATGCCGTCTTCATCGGCGGACATGGGGGAAAGTTGAAGGAGATCATGGCAAAGGTTCTGACCGTCCTTGCTCCCGATGGATGTATCGTGATGAATAGTGTCACACCGCAGAGCAGACAGATGTGGGAGGAGGCTTGCCACGACCTCAGGCTTACCCAAGAGCCGCCCTTGCATATCACCCTGAATGACTATAACCCCATAACAATCCTGAAATGCAGAAGATAGCGATTATACAGATTAGTGAGACAGGAAAGGATGTTGCCGACCTGCTCAGGAGGGAATTACGTGCCCAAGTCATAGAGCGTACGGAGGTAGGAAGGGAATGGAATCATTTTGATGCCTTTATCTTCATTGGTGCGATGGGAATCTGTGTGCGCACCATTGCCCCTTATATCAAGGATAAGCATGAGGACCCTGCCGTCGTCTGTGTCGACACCTTCGGACGGCATGTCATCTCTGTCCTGTCAGGACATGTAGGTGGTGCCAATGACTTAACGAAACAAGTATCAGACGCATTAGGAGCAGAGCCTGTCATCACGACCCAGAGTGATCAGGCGGGACTGTGGGCGCTCGACACTTTCGAGCAGCGTTTCGACTGGCCTATTGCCAGTGATATCTATGACATGAACGACTGTATCTTCGCTTTCGTTAACCGCAAGCCTACTGCCCTGCTTTTAGAGGTACGTGACGAGGGAACTGACTATTTAGAGCGGACGCTTCCCAGTCATGTTACTTTGATTAACGATATCAGGGAGGCTGACCCCCGGAAATACAAACTCGTTATCATCGTGTCACCTTTTATCCGTTATGCCCCGGAGGGTATGCTAGAACTGCACTTCACCCCTATGGTCGGTACGATCGGTTTCGGACTGGCTCACCACCCTGATGATTACGAGTGTATCTATGATGAGGTCAACCAGGCGTTTGCCGATCGGGGTATCCTGCCCTGTTCACACCGTTACTGCACCATTGACGTGAAGCAGGATGAGGAGTTCGTGGAGGAACTGGAGGAGGAATATGGTGAGGAGGTGGTATTCTTCTCCGCAGAGGAACTGGATGCCGTCAATGTACCGAATCCCAGCAGTGTGGTGGCAAAGCATGTAGGGACATCGAGTGTCTGTGAGGCTGCCGCCATCCTCGGTTCTAACCATGGAAAACTGATCGTTCCTAAAATAAAAGGCAAGAACTGGACTGCCGCCCTTGCCATCGACTATCAGCATCTGAGAGAACGGAAAGGACACATCGAGATTGTGGGCGCAGGACCTGGCGACCCAGACTTGGTCAGTGTCCGTGGTCGTAAGATGCTGGAACGTGCCGACCTGATATTGTATGCGGGTTCCCTCGTCCCTCGTGAACTGACCGAGTGCCATAAGCCTGGAGCGGTGGTGCGCTCCTCTGCCGACATGGCACTGGAGGAGCAGTGTGCGTTGATGAAACAGTTCTACGACCAAGGGAAGTATATCGTCCGCCTGCATACAGGCGACCCTTGTATCTTTGGTGCCATCCAAGAGCAGATGGCGTTCTTCGACCGTGAGGGCATGGACTATCATATCACCCCAGGCATCTCGTCTTTCCTTGCCGCCGCCGCAGAACTGCGCAGTCAGTTTACCATTCCAGAGCGGACGCAGACCATCATCCTCACTCGTGGGGAGGGACGTACGCCCATGCCGGAGAAGGAGCGACTGCACCTGCTTGCCAAGAGCCAGTCGACCATGTGTATCTTCCTCAGTGCCGCCATCGTGGACGACGTGCAGAAGGAACTGCTGATGGAATATCCTGAGGATACACCCGTTGCCGCCTGCTATCATCTGACATGGAAAGACCAGCGGATTTATCGAGGGGTACTGAAAGACCTAGCGAAGATCGTGCATGACAACAACCTCACCCTCACTACCATGCTGGTGGTCGGCGAGGCTATCGACAATCGCCAAGGACTCTCCGAACTCTATAACAAGCACTTCACCCATCTCTTCCGACAGGGTGAGGCGTGACTCTATACAAGTTTTTCTGTACACATTTTGTCTTTTCGGATAAAATGTGTACCTTTGCATCTGTTTTTTGATGTTATATATAAATAAGGTATAAATAAGATATGATAACAGTTACGAATCTTGCTATTCAATTTGGAAAGAAGACACTTTATAAAGATGTTAACCTGAAGTTCACCAGTGGTAATATCTATGGTATTATTGGTGCTAATGGGGCTGGCAAGTCTACCCTGCTCCGTGCTATCAGCGGAGAATTGGAGCCTAACAAGGGAACAGTGGAGTTAGCACCTGGTGAGCGCTTGTCGGTATTGGAGCAGGACCACTTCAAATACGATGAGTTCACAGTGATGGATACCGTACTGATGGGGCATCAGCCGCTGTGGAAGAACATGAAAGAGCGTGAGGCGCTCTATGCCAAGGAGGAGATGAACGAAGAGGATGGTAACCGTGCCGCAGAGTTGGAGATGGCTTTCGCTGAGATGAACGGATGGGAGGCTGAGAGCGAGGCGGCACAGTTGTTGCAGAACCTCGGTGTACCTGAGGGTCAGCATTACAAGCAGATGGCAGAGATATCGAATAACGAGAAGGTACGTGTGATGCTTGCTAAGGCACTCTTCGGACATCCTGATAATCTGTTGCTTGACGAGCCTACCAATGACCTTGACCTCGATACCGTACAGTGGTTGGAGGAATACCTCTCGAACCTCGAACAGTGTGTCCTGGTCGTCAGCCACGACCGTCACTTCTTGGATGCTGTGTCTACCCAGACGGTGGATATCGACTTTGGTAAGGTGACACTATTCTCTGGTAACTACTCATTCTGGTATGAGTCTTCACAATTGGCATTGCGTCAAGCCCAGAACCAGAAGATGAAGGCAGAGGAAAAGCGTAAGCAGTTGGAGGAGTTTATCCGCCGTTTTTCTGCCAATGTGGCAAAGTCGAAGCAGACCACTTCCCGCAAGAAAATGCTGGAGAAACTGAATGTCGAGGAAATCACCCCGTCAACCCGCAAATACCCCGGCATTATCTTCTCGATGGAGCGTGAGCCTGGTACGCAGATTCTGGAGGTGGAGGGACTGAAGGCTATCGATGCCGACGGCACCGTCCTCTTCGATAACGTAAACTTCACCATTGAGAAAGGACAGAAGACGGTCTTCCTTTCCCATAACCCTAAAGCGATGACCGCTCTCTTTGAGATTATCAACGGCAACCGTGAGGCGGATGGCGGTACCTATAAATGGGGTGTCACCATCACCACCGCCTATCTCCCACTCGACAACACCGCCTTTTTCCAGAGCGACCTGAACCTGGTGGACTGGCTCAGTCAATATGGCACAGGTAATGAGGTGATAATGAAATCTTTCTTGGGACGTATGCTCTTCAAGGAGGAGGATATCTTGAAGAAAGTCAACGTGCTCAGCGGTGGAGAGAAGATGCGCTGTATGATTGCCCGTATGCAGTTGAAGAACGCCAACTGCTTGATTCTTGATACTCCGACGAACCACCTCGACCTGGAGTCTATTCAGGCGTTCAATAATAACTTGATATCCTTCAAGGGCAATATCCTGTTTGCCTCCCACGACCATGAGTTCATCAATACTGTTGCTGACCGTATTATCGAATTGACACCGAAAGGAACTATTGACAAACTTATGACCTATGATGACTATATTTACGACGAGAGTATCAAGGAGAAAAAAGCCGAACTTTATGCGTAGAATGGCACGAAATTTGCTATATAATCTTCACAAATGAACAACGCTATGAAAGAAGAAGAAAAGAATCATCTAGAAGAGGAAGAGACTCTGAAAGAAGAAGAGATAGTTGAATCTGAAAGTTCGGAGAACTCGGAAGATTCTGAGAATTCCGAGAATTCGGAAAACTCTGAGCCCGCTGAGGAGAAAGACCCGTTGGAGGCTGCCCAGGAGGAAATAGAACAACTGAAGACGCAAATTCTATATAAGACTGCTGAATTTGACAACTACCGAAAACGGACTTTGAAGGAAAAGGCAGAACTGATCCTGAACGGCGGTGAGAAAGCCGTTAGCGCAATTCTGCCCGTCATTGACGACATGGAACGTGCCATAGAGAATGGTGCCAAAACAGAGGATCCTGCCGTGCTTCGTGAGGGAATGGAACTCATCTATCATAAGTTTATGAAGGCACTGGAAGGACTGGGTGTAAAAAAGATAGAGACCGAAGATGCAGATTTCAATACCGACTTGCATGAGGCTGTCGCCATGGTACCAGGAATGGGTGACGATAAGAAAGGCAAGGTGATAGATTGTCTGCAGACAGGTTATCAATTAAATGAGAAAGTAATTCGCCACGCCAAAGTGGCAGTAGGACAATAATATGGCAAAGAGAGACTATTACGAGGTGCTTGGCGTTGATAAGAACGCGACAGAAGACCAGATTAAGAAGGCGTACCGCACCATCGCCATCAAATACCACCCCGACCGCAACCCCGGTAACAAAGAAGCCGAGGAGAAATTTAAAGAGGCTGCCGAGGCTTATGATGTGTTGCATGATCCACAGAAACGTCAACAGTACGATCAGTTTGGATTCAACGGACCACAAGGTGGTGGCTTCGGAGGATTCAATGCCTCCAGCATGAACATGGACGATATCTTCTCCATGTTTGGCGATATCTTTGGCGGTCGTGCGGGATTTGGAGGCTTTGGTGGCAGCACCCATCGTGGTCCTCAGCAGCATCGTGGTAGTGACCTTCGCCTGAAAGTGAGACTCACACTTGAGGAGATTGCCACTGGTGTCACCAAGAAATTCAAGGTTCGTAAAGACATCCCCTGTACTCATTGTCATGGTACTGGTGCAGAGGATGGCAGTGGAACTGAGACATGTCCGACATGCCATGGTAGTGGTATTATTACTCATACCACTCAGAGCATTTTCGGTATGATGCAGACCCAGGGTACTTGTCCGAACTGTAATGGTACTGGACATGTCATCAAGAACAAGTGTCACCATTGTGGCGGTACTGGTGTTGAGAAAGGAGAGGAAGTCGTAGAGATCAAGATTCCCGCTGGTGTTGCGGAAGGTATGATCATCAACGTGTCTGGCAAAGGTAACGCAGGACATAACAAAGGGACAAACGGAGACATTCAGGTTTTTGTGGAGGAGATAGAGGATGAACGTTTCATTCGTGATGACAGTGACCTTATTTATAACCTGCTGCTTGACTTCCCGACCGCTGCACTGGGTGGTGACGTGGAGATTCCTACTATTCAAGGCACTAAACTTAGGGTGAAGATGGAGCCAGGTACACAACCGGGCAAGACCCTCCGGCTAAGAGGCAAAGGACTGCCTGCCGTACAAGGCTATGGTCGCGGCAATGGCGACTTGGTAGTCAATGTCAGCGTATATGTCCCCAAAACCTTAAGTCGTGAGGAGAAAGATGCGATAGAGAAATTCAAGCATAGTGACAATTTCCAAGGTGATGCCGCTACGAAACGCTCTATATTCCAACGTTTTAAGAACTATTTTAACTAAGAGAAAATGCCATGAATTACCAAGAGACCTGCGAATATCTATATAAACAAATGCCTATGTTTGAGCGACAAGGCGCATCTGGATATAAAGAGGGTCTAAGTAATACACTGGCATTGGATGAGCATTTTGGTCATCCGCATCAGCAATATGCCACCATTCATGTGGGTGGCACTAACGGCAAGGGATCGGTATCGCATACCCTTGCCGCTTTCTTACAGACATGTGGCTATCGTGTGGGACTCTACACTTCCCCTCATTTGGTAGATTTTCGAGAGCGTATCCGTATCAACGGTACAATGATTCCCGAAGAATATGTGATTGACTTTGTGGAGAGAGAGCGTGCTTTCTTCGAGCCCCTCTCCCCTTCCTTCTTTGAGGTAACGACGGCTCTTGCCTTTAAGTATTTTGCCGACAAGAAAATTGATATTGCTGTTGTGGAGGTAGGACTGGGCGGCAGACTTGATTGCACGAATATCATTACCCCACTCGTCTCCGTCATAACCAATATCAGTTTTGACCATACCCAGTTCCTTGGTGACACCCTTGCAAAGATTGCATCGGAAAAGGCAGGTATTATCAAGGAAGGAATACCCGTAGTGATTGGTGAGAGCCATGAGGAAACACGCCCTGTCTTTGAGGCTAAAGCACAAGAAACTGGTAGTGAGATAACATTTGCGGATGATGTGCCTGAAGTAGTAAACGCCCAGCCTTCGCCCAATGGTAGAATGCACTATAAGACACAACATTGGGGGGAACTGGAGGGAGAGTTAGGCGGTCTCTATCAAGAGAAAAATGTGAATACTGTTTTCACGGTCTTGAAAGTGTTATCTGAAAAAGGATACCTCTCTGCATCCTCTACAGTGAAGAGTCGTGAACAATTCAGGACAGAGATGATTGACGCATTGGCAAATGTCAGTAGACTGACAGGACTGACAGGACGCTGGCAGGTTGTCAATACGACTCCTTTTACTGTATGTGATACAGGACACAATGTAGGCGGATGGACCTATTTAAGTCAACAAATAGCACAAGTAGCATGTGACAAGAGACATATCGTCTTTGGAATGGTCGATGACAAGGATATCAATCAGGTGTTAGAAATGTTACCTAAGGACGCATGCTATTATTTTACACAGGCAAACACTAAGCGTGCCATCAAAGGAGCCGTCGTTAAGACCCTTGCCTTACAGCACGGGCTTCAAGGAGAGTGTTATCCTACTGTTACAGAAGCATATAGAGCCGCAAAAGAGACTGCCAATTCCAAAGATTTCATATTCATAGGTGGTAGCAGTTATTTGGTGGGGGATTTCCTTAAAAATTGCATTTAGTTGTTTTTAACACTCCAATAAACGTTTTTTTATCGCATTCTTTCGTTAAATTCGATTTTTTTCGGTTACTTTGCAGATTAGATACATATGTAACTAAAAACAATCAATTATGGCGAACACAACCGAAAATGCGAATTTGTGTGGTCTGAACAGAAAAGACTTTCAGACCACTGTTAATGGGAAAAAAACAGATTTGTACATCCTGCGCAACCGTAAGGGGTACGAAGTTGCTATCTCTAACTATGGTGGTGCCATCTGTGCCATCATGGTGCCTGATAAGGATGGAAACGTAGCCAACGTTATTCAGGGTCATGGCAGCATCAAGCAACTCACCAGTGGTGAGGAGCCCTATCTCTCTACCCTCATCGGACGCTGGGGAAACCGTATTTGCAAAGGTCAGTTCACACTGAACGGCAAGGACTATCAGTTGGCTCTTAACGACGGTCCTAACCACTTGCATGGTGGTCCTACAGGATTCCATTGTAAAGTATGGGATGCCCGCCAGATGGGTCCCCGCTCTCTTGCTTTGCACCGTGTATCCTCTTATGGTGAGGAAGGTTTTACAGGAGAATTAGATGTGACGGTAGAGTTTACCTTCACTGATGATAATGAGTTAGTACTGGAGTATCTTGCGACTACTAATAAAAAGACGATTGTCAATCTGACACATCACGCCTTCTTTAGTCTCGCAGGTACCGCTGATCCTACCCCAACCATTGAAGATCAGATTTGCGAGATCAACGCAGACTTTTATTTGCCTACCGATGAGACTGCAATTCCAACAGGTGAGATACTGAAGGTTGTAGGGACACCATTCGACTTCCGCACACCAAAAACCTTTGGTAAGGATATTGATGCTGATAACGAACAGATTAAGTTCGGTAAAGGTTATGACCATAACTACGTACTCAACAAGAAAGAGGAAGGTGAACTTAGTTTTGCCGCTAAGATCACTGACCCGAAGAGCGGACGCACCTTAGAGTGCTACACCACAGAGCCTGGCATGCAACTCTATACGGCAAATTACGCTAATGGCTATAAGGGTGCCAATGGTACCACATATCCACGTCGTTCCGCAGTCTGCCTTGAGGCACAACACTTTCCTGATACCCCCAACTGCCCATACTTCCCCAGTGTAGTACTGAATCCAGGCGAACGCTATAAGCAGAAGACTGTCTACAAATTTGGCGTGATTGCGTAACAGAAACAACTATCCCTAAAAAATGAGAAAATATGACTGAGACAAACAAGAATGGCAAATTGATTGCCATCATTACGATGTGCTTCATCTTCGCGATGATCAGTTTCGTAACAAATATGGGGGCACCCTTTGGCAATATCTGGGGTTTCTCTTATCCATTTGCCAAAGCATGGGGTAACCTGATGAACTTTGCCGCATACCTCTTCATGGGTATTCCTGCAGGCAAGATGCTTATCAAATATGGATACAAGAAGACCGCTCTTACTGCGCTTATTGTTGGTATCGTAGGACTTTGCTTCCAGTATCTGTCAAGTCTTGTAGGTGCTGGAACATACGTATTCACTTACGACAGCATTCCCGTAGCCCTCAACCTGATTATCTACCTGCTGGGAGCCTTTATCTGCGGTTTCTGTGTATGTATGCTTAACACCGTAGTAAACCCCATGCTGAACCTTCTGGGAGGTGGTGGCAATAAAGGTAACCAATTGATTCAGATTGGAGGTACGCTGAATTCGCTTACTGGTACGCTGACTCCATTGTTGGCTGGTATTCTCGTTGGCACAGTTACTAAGGACACCAGTATGAGCGACGTGGCTCCACTGTTGTTCATCGGTATGGCTGTATTTGCCATCTCGTTCGTCATCATCAGCCGCGTATCTATTCCCGAGCCTACGTTAGGTAAGGAAACGCCTAAGTATGAGCACAGTCCGCTGGCGTTCCGCCATTGTCTGTTTGGCGTTATTGCTATCTTCTTCTATGTAGGTATTGAGATTGGTATCCCCATGGAGTTGAACTTCTATGTTACTGACCTGGGATTCGAGGGAGCCGCCGCCGTTGGTGGTTCATTAGCCGCCGCCTATTGGCTTCTGATGATGATAGGTCGCGCCTGTTCGAGTGCTATCTCTGGTAAGGTGTCTACTAAACTGCAGTTGTCGGCAGTTAGTGCTGTAGCCATTATTTTACTTATTATTGCCATCTTCATGCCTGAGAGCGTAACGATCTCGTTCAACGGACACGACGTTCCTGCCAAGGCTTTCCTGATTCCTGCCTGCGGTCTCTGTACATCCATCATGTGGGGAGGTATCTTTAATCTCTCGGTTGAGGGACTGGGCAAGTATACCGAAGCCGCTTCTGGTATCTTTATGACAATGGTTGTAGGTGGTGGCATTATGCCGCTCTTGCAAGAGGCAATTGCCAAGTCGGCTGGTCCTATCTTCAGTTACTGGCTCGTCATCGCCATGTTGGCTTATATCCTGTTCTATGCCCTTATTGGTTGCAAGAACGTGAACAAAGACATTCCCGTTGAATAATAACTTTATATTTATATAATTTATGATGGACATTGAATTTGTAAGAAGTCGCTTTATCAAGCATTTTGACGGTAAGACAGGTAACATCTACGCCTCACCTGGTCGTATTAATTTGATTGGTGAGCATACTGATTATAATGGCGGATACGTTTTCCCTGGGGCTGTCGACAAAGGAGTGATGGCTGAGATGCGTCCTAATGGAACCGAGGATACTGTAATGGCATATGCTATTGACCTCAAGGACCGTGTGGACTTCAAACTCTCTGACCCCAATGGCCCAAAAGCGTCATGGGCTCGCTATATTTATGGTATCTCATTGGAGATGAAGAAATTAGGAGTTCCTGTAAAAGGATATAATATTGCCTTTGCAGGCGATGTTCCCCTTGGTGCTGGCATGTCTTCTTCCGCTGCTATGGAGAGTTGTTTTGCTTGTGGTTTGAATGATTTATTCGGTGACAATAAAGTAAGTCAATGGGATATGGTGCTGGCTGGTCAAGCCACAGAGCACAACTATTGCGGTGTGAATTGCGGCATCATGGACCAGTTCGCCTCTGTATTCGGAAAGGCTGGTTGTCTGATGCGTCTTGACTGCCGTAGCCGTGAGTTTGAGTATTTCCCCTTTAAGCCCGATGGCTATCGCCTTGTCCTTCTCGACTCTGTTGTCAAGCACCAGTTGGCAGGTTCTCCTTACAACGACCGTCGCAACTCATGCGAGAATGTTGTTAAGCATATTGCTGCCAAGCATCCAGAAGGAAAATATGAGACCTTACGTGACTGCACTTGGGAAGAACTGGAAGAGGTCAAGACCGAAATCGGTGAGGAAGACTACAAACGTGCTAAGTTCGTGTTGGGCGAAAAAGACCGTGTACTTGCTGTATGCGATGCACTCAATGAAGGTGATTATGAGAAGGTCGGCGAAATGATGTACAAGACTCACGAAGGACTTTCCAAGGATTATGAGGTTTCATGCGAAGAACTTGATTTTCTGAACGACATTGCTAAAGAAAACGAAGTCACAGGTTCTCGAATCATGGGTGGTGGCTTCGGAGGCTGCACCATCAACTTGGTTCGTAATGATCTCTACAAGAAATTCATCGAGGATGCCAAGAAACGCTTTAAAGAAAAATATGGTCATGAACCTAAAGTTTATGACGTTGTCATTGGTGACGGGTCACGTAAAATCTGCTGATTTCGTTTAAAGAACGTTAAAAAGGCAGCCTAAAGTGTTATATTTACACTTTAGGCTGTTTTTTCTTTGCTTTTCTCATTGTTATATCAAAAATAAGTAGTAATTTTACACCCAAAACAAGAACAATAACAAATAACTTAAACTTTTTGATATGAAAAACCTAAAAAAATCTTTTCTGGGATGCGGTATAGCATTAGCTATATTCTCTGCATGTAACTCAGGTGAGCAATCTGCTCTCACACAATCTGGACTTGACTCTGTCAAATTTGACACAGTGATTAACGAAAAACCGGTTAAACTTTACACGCTGAAAAACCAGAATGGTATGGAAGTATGCATTACCAATTATGGTGGACGTGTGGTAAGTCTGGTTGTTCCAGACAAAGACGGTAAGCCAACTGACGTTGTGTTGGGATTTGACAATATCGCACAATATGCTGACACGTTAAATTCTCCTTCAGACTACGGCTCATCCGTAGGACGCTATGCAAATCGCATTAAAGAAGGTAAATTTATCTTGAATGACACCACTTATCAACTGAAGAAAAATGATGGTCCTAACTGTCTGCATGGTGGTGGCAATACGGGATGGATGCATCAGGTTTATGATGCAGAGCAAATTGGTGACTCTATTCTCAGACTGACCATCGTTGCAGAAGATGGAGAGAACGGATTCCCTGGGAAGGTGACTGCCGTTACCACCTATAAGTTGACTGCCGACAACACATTAGACATGACATGGGAGGCAGAGACTGACAAGTCGACCATTATCAACCAGACTAACCACAACTATTATAATTTGAATGGCGACTTCACACAACCAGGCTACGATATGGTTTTGTATGTGAATGCCGACAATTTCACTCCAAGTGACAAACTCTATATTCCGACAGGAGAAATCAAATCTGTTGAAGGAACTCCAATGGACTTCCGTACTCCACATGCGCTTGGTGACAGCATCAAATCTGAGTTTGACCAAATTCAGAATGCGACAGGCTACGATCACAACTTCTGCCTAAACACTTATAAGGACGGAAAAGGTGATGACACACAAGTTTGTGCAAGTCTCTATTCACCAAAGACTGGTATCTTCATGGAGATGTATACCAATGAGCCTGGCGTACAAGTTTACTCTGGTAATTTCCAAGGTGTAGGTCGTGACGCAGAGATCTCTCGTAAACACGGGCTCAAATATCCAAAACATGTCAGTGTATGTCTGGAGAGCCAGAAGTATCCAGACAGTCCTAACCATAAAGATTGGGTACAGCCTGTTTTGAATCCAGGCGAGAAGTACTTTAGCCATGCAGCATATAAATTCTCAATCAAATAATCACTTAATAAAATACAACTAACAATGAATTGGAGTTCTAATGAATTTATTTGGCTCGACTGGGTAGTCCTTGTCGTTGGCCTATGTGGAGTGGTAGCAGCAGTATGGTATGCTATCTGGAAAGACAAGAAAGCCCAGCAGGGCGAAGACTCTTCTGCTTATCTATTTGGTAAGGGAGAGCCATGGTATGTCATCGGTATGGCTATTTTTGCCGCAAACATCGGGTCTGAGCACCTTGTAGGTCTTGCTGGTACTGGTGCCAAGGATGGCGTTGGTATGGCACACTGGGAGATGCAGGGTTGGATGATTCTCATCCTTGGTTGGCTATTCGTACCTTTCTATCAGTTGCTTATTAACAAGATGGGAAAGATTATCACAATGCCTGACTTCCTGAAATTCCGCTACACACAGCGTACAGGTTCATGGCTATCTATCATCACATTGGTTGCCTATGTGCTGACAAAGGTCAGTGTAACAGCCTTTACAGGCGGTATTTTCTTCAAATACCTTTTGGGTATACCTTTCTGGTATGGAGCAATCGGTCTGATTGCCATCACAGCCATATTCACTGTTTTTGGTGGTATGAAAGGTGTCATGACACTATCTTCCATTCAGACACCTATTCTTATTATAGGCTCTTTCCTCGTCCTTTTCCTTGGTCTTTCCGCACTTGGTGACGGAAGTGTCACACAGGGTTGGAGCAATATGATGGCTGCATGTAATGCTGCCCATGACGGTTATGGAACTACCCACATGTTCCACACGAATCCTGGTGACCCGATGTATCCGCAGTTCCCAGGCTATGTTGTATTCCTTGGTGCCTCAATCATAGGTTTCTGGTATTGGTGCACTGACCAGCACATTGTACAACGTGTACTTGGACAGGTTCCTGGCGAGGACAACAAGGTCGTAATGTCACGCGCTCGTCGTGGTACCATCGCTGCTGGATTCTTCAAGATTCTCCCTTGCTTTATGTTCCTCATTCCTGGTATGATCGCTTATGCGCTTTCCCTGAAAACAGGTAGTGGTATCGAAATGGATATCACCAACCACGAGTCTACTGACGGTGCTTTCGCCATGATGGTGAAGAATATCCTACCCGCAGGTATTAAAGGTATCGTGACAATTGGTTTCGTATGTGCCCTTGTAGCCTCACTGGCCGCTTTCTTCAACTCCTGTGCTACCCTCTTCACGGAGGACTTCTACAAACCCATGAAGAAAGGGAAGAGCGAAGCCCACTACGTCTTTGTTGGTCGTATGGCAACTGTTGTCGTTGTGCTGTTGGGTCTTGCCTGGATGCCTATCATGATGAACATGGGTAACCTATATAGTTATCTGCAGGATATCCAGTCATTAATCGCACCTGCTATGGTGGCAGTATTCACTCTGGGTATTTTCTCCAAGAAGATTACGCCGAAGGCTGGTGAATGGGGACTTATCGGTGGTTTCCTTATCGGTATGATCCGACTCATCACCAATGTCATCACTGATTCTGGTAAGGCAGTGATGGACGGCTCTTTCTGGGATGCCACTGCATGGTTCTGGCAGACGAACTGGCTTATCTTCGAGTGCTGGTTGCTCGTGTTTATTATCATATTGATGGTTGTAGTTAGTTTCTTTACACCTGCGCCTTCTAAAGAGCAAGTCGACGCTATTACCTTTACTCCTGAGTTCAAGAAAAGTATTCGTGAGAGTTGGGGCGTATGGGATATCGTCGGCACACTGCTCGTCGTAGGTCTTGTAAGTTGTTTCTACGCATATTTCTGGTAAATAAAGACATAAAATTATCAAGGAAATGACAGGTTTCTATGGTGAACATTCCAAGGTCTTTGTCTCTGTTGACTGTATTATCTTTGGATTTGAGGAAAATACACTAAAGATACTTATCGGAAAACGACAGATGGATCCTGGTCGTGGTGAATGGAGCCTCTACGGAGGCTTCGTTCGCAGCGATGAGAGTGTAGACGACGCTGCTCTACGCACCCTCTTTGAACTGACGGGTATGCGTAATGTCTATATGCGCCAGGTAGGTGCTTTTGGTAATGTCGACCGAGATCCAGGAGAACGGGTCATCTCCATCGCTTATTACGCACTCATCAATGTCAACGACTATGACGACCGTCTACGCCAGGAACATGGAGTGGAATGGGTTGACATCCAAAAGATTCCCCCACTCTATTCTGACCATATGGACATGGTTAATAAGGCACGTAAGTTGATGAAGGAGAAACTCAGGACAGAGCCCGTTGGATTCCGTCTACTCCCCACATTGTTTACACTTACCCTGTTACAGCGTTTATACGAGGCAGTAAACGGGGAGGAACTCGACAAGCGTAATTTCCGTAAGCGCATCAAGGAGATGGACTTTATTGAGAAGACAGAACTTATTGACAAAACAGGTTCTAAGCGTGGCGCATTCCTGTATCGCTTCAACAGAAGTGTCTATAATGAAGATCCCAACTTTAAATTATAATATTATGTTAGAAGAACTGAAAGAAAAAGTATTCCGTGCCAATCTCGACCTTGTGAAACATAACCTTGTGATATTCACATGGGGAAATGTGTCAGGTATTGATCGTGAGAAAGGCCTTGTAGTTATCAAACCATCAGGTGTTGAATATGACACTATGAAAGCGTCTGACATGGTAGTCGTAGACCTAAAGACTGGTAAGGTGGTGGAAGGTGACTTGAATCCTTCATCCGACACTCCTACCCATCTTGTATTATATCGTGCCTTCCCTGAGATTGGTGGTGTGGTTCACACTCATTCAACTTATGCTACCGCTTGGGCTCAGGCAGGCAAGGACATCCCCAGTATTGGTACAACCCATGCAGACTATTTCCATGACTCAATTCCCTGCACTGGCGACATGACAGAAGACCAGATGGCAGAGTATGAGTATAATACAGGTGTTGTTATTGTCAACCGCATCGAGTCTGGCAATGTCAACCCTGTGCACACCCCTGGTGTGTTGGTCAAGAACCATGGACCTTTCTCTTGGGGCAAAGATCCCGACAATGCCGTCTATAATGCCGTTGTCATGGAGCAGGTGGCAAAGATGGCATTCGTCTCATTCTCTGTGAATCCCAATACGACGATGAACCCCTTGCTCGTTGAGAAACACTTCAACCGCAAGCATGGTCCCAACGCCTATTATGGACAAAAGAAAAAGTAAATTCAAAATTAATAACTAAAAAAACTGATAACAATGAAAGCATTTGACAATTATGAGATTTGGTGGGTAACTGGCGCACAGTTGCTGTATGGAGGTGACGCTGTAGTAGCAGTAGACGGTCACTCCAAGGAGATGGTAGAAGGTTTGAACAACAGTGGGAACATCCCTGTTAAGGTAGTATATAAAGGCACTGCGAATAGTTCAAAGGAAGTAGAGGCTGTGATGAAAGCGGCAAATAACGATGAGAAGTGTATTGGTATCATCACATGGATGCACACCTTCTCTCCTGCTAAGATGTGGATCAAGGGTCTGCAAGATCTGCAAAAGCCATTGCTGCACTTCCACACGCAGTATAACGCTGAGATACCCTGGGAGACCATGGATATGGACTTCATGAACCTCAACCAGAGTGCCCATGGTGATATCGAGTTTGGTCATATCTGCACTCGTATGAGAGTTCCTCGCAAGGTGGTATGTGGTTATTGGAAGAACGAGGAGGCACAACGGAAGATTGCTGTATGGGCACGTGTTGCCGCTGGCGTTGCAGATGCCAAGAATGTACGTTGCTTGATGTTCGGTATGAACATGAATAACGTTGCTGTTACGGATGGCGACCGTGTGGAGTTCGAGCAGCGCTTAGGCTACCATGTTGACTACTATCCAGTAAGTTCTCTGATGGAGTACTTCAAGAAAGTGACAGATGCAGAGGCTGACGCATTAGTGGAGGAATATAAGAAAGAATATACCATTAAGATTGATGAGAGCGGTGAGCAGGTTTATTGGGAGAAGGTAAAGAATGCCGCTAAGGCAGAGATTGCCCTGCGCCGTGTCCTGAAGGATGAAGGTGCCACTGCGTTCACCACCAACTTCGACGACCTTGGCGATGCTGACATCAACGATCCTAACTTCGTTGGTTTCGACCAGATTCCAGGACTTGCCTCACAACGCTTAATGGCTGAGGGTATCGGCTTTGGTGCAGAGGGTGACTGGAAGACCGCATGCCTGTTCCGCTCTTTGTGGGTGATGCAACAGGGCTTGCCAACTGGTTGTTCCTTCTTAGAGGATTACACCCTTAACTTCGCTGGTGACCGTAGTTCCTGTCTGCAAAGCCACATGCTTGAAGTTTGCCCGTTAATCGCTGTCGACAAACCCAAACTCGAAGTTCACTTCCTCGGTATCGGTATCCGTAAGCAGCAGACCGCTCGTCTCGTCTTCACATCTAAGGTTGGACGTGGTATCAAGGCTACAGTCGTTGACCTTGGCAACCGTTTCCGTCTGATCTCACAGGAAGTGGAGTGCATTGAGCCGAAACCCATGCCAAACCTTCCTGTCGCATCCGCTCTGTGGGTTCCACAGCCAACCTTTGAGATTGGTGCTGGTGCATGGATTCTCGCTGGTGGCACACACCATAGCGCATTCTCCTACGACATTACTGAGGAGTATTGGGAGGATTTTGCTGAGATGCTCGGTATCGAATATGTCAAGATTAACAAGGACACTAAGACTTACGAGTTCAAGCAGCAATTGCAGAATAATGAGATTTATTACATGTTAAACAAAGCCCTAAAGTAAAATGAACGCAAAACAGACGATAGAAGCGGGTAAGTCAATACTCGGTATAGAGTTTGGATCTACTCGCATAAAGGCGGTCCTCATTGACGAGGAGAACAAGCCTATTGCCCAAGGTTCCCATGAATGGGAAAACCAACTCGTTGACGGACTTTGGACTTATTCCACGGAGGCTATCTGGTATGGTCTGCAAGACTGTTACGCAGAACTCCGCAAGGATGTGCAGAAGCAGTATGACTGTGAGATTGAGACACTTGCAGCCATTGGCTTTAGTGCCATGATGCACGGTTATATGGCTTTCAATGAGCAACAGCAGATTCTCGTACCTTTCCGTACTTGGCGTAATACCAATACAGGCAAGGCTGCCGCAGAACTCTCCAAACTCTTCAATTACAACATCCCTCTCCGTTGGAGCATCAGCCATCTCTATGAGGCTATTCTCGACAATGAGGAGCATGTGAAGGATATCAAATATCTGACCACCCTTGCCGGCTATGTTCACTGGCAGGTGACGGGGCAGTTTGTCCTCGGTGTTGGTGACGCTTCAGGTATGATACCTGTCGACCCCACTACCAAGACTTATGATGCCACGATGGTGAAGAAGTTCAATGAGTTGATTGCCCCAAAGGGTTTTTCTTGGAAACTCCTCGACATCCTTCCTAAATCTCTGAATGCAGGTGAGAATGCTGGTTTCCTGACTCCAGAGGGTGCTCAGAAACTCGATGTCAGCGGACACCTGAAGGCTGGTATCCCCGTATGTCCTCCAGAGGGCGACGCTGGTACTGGTATGGTTGCCACCAATGCCGTCAAGCAGCGTACAGGTAACGTCAGTGCGGGAACCTCCTCATTCTCTATGATTGTCTTGGAGAAGGAGTTATCGAAACCTTACGAGATGATTGACATGGTGACAACACCCGATGGCAGTCTCGTGGCAATGGTACACTGTAATAACTGCACCAGCGACATCAACGCATGGGTAAGTCTCTTTAAGGAGTACCAGCAACTGCTGGGTGTACCCGTTGATATGAACGACCTGTATGGCAAGTTGTTCAATAAGGCATTAGAGGGTGATGGCGACTGTGGCGGTCTGATGGCATTCAACTATGTCAGCGGTGAGCCTGTCACAGGTCTCAGCGAGGGACGTCCCCTATTCATCCGCTCCGCCAATGATAAGTTCAATCTCGCCAACTTCATGCGTGCCCACCTCTATGGTGCTATCAGCGTCTTGAAGATTGGTAATGACATCCTGTTCAAAGAGGAGAAAATCAAAGTAGACCGCATTACTGGTCATGGTGGCTATTTTAAGACACCTGGCGTAGGACAGCGTATGCTTGCCGCTGCACTTAACTCTCCCATCTCTGTCATGGAGACTGCTGGAGAAGGTGGCGCTTGGGGTATCGCCCTACTCGCAGGATACCTTATTAATAATAAAGGTAAGAACCTCGCCGACTATCTCGAAGAGGTCGTCTTCGCTGGCAATACGGGTGTGTCTATCGCTCCCACTGCAGAGGATGTGGAAGGCTTCGAGAAGTATATCGAGAACTACAAACGCTGTCTGCCTGTAGAACAGAGTGCTGTGGATAATAAGTAATGAATCGTGTCTCTTATGAAGAAAATACTATTTTCCATTGTCTTTGTCAGCGCAATGACCCTATCGGCATCAGCCGCTGATGTGGTAAGGGTAACCGTGCATGCCGACCAACCTGGTGCGAAAATCAATCGTGAGATATACGGACAGTTCTCTGAGCATTTAGGGTCCTGCATTTATGGAGGACTTTGGGTAGGTGAGAACTCCCCTATCCCAAACATCAATGGCTACCGCAAGGATGTCTTTGAGGCACTGAAGAAACTGCAGATTCCCGTGCTCCGATGGCCAGGTGGCTGTTTTGCCGACGATTATCACTGGATGGACGGTATAGGACCTCAGAGTCAACGTCCCTCTTTGCGTAACAACAACTGGGGCGGTACTATCGAGGACAACTCCTTCGGCACCCATGAGTTCCTGAACCTCTGCGAGATGCTGGACTGCGAGCCATATATTAGTGGTAACGTAGGCAGCGGTACGGTAAAGGAGATGGCGCAGTGGGTGGAGTATATGACCAGCGATGGTGATACCCCCATGGCTCGCCTGCGTCGACAGAATGGTCGTGAGAAGGCTTGGCATGTCAAGTACTTCGGCATCGGTAATGAGGCATGGGGCTGTGGTGGCAATATGACACCAGAGTATTATTCCAATGAGTTCCGTAAGTTCAATACCTACCTTAGAGACCAAGGTGCCAACAAACTCTACCGTATTGCCAGTGGTGCGTCAGACTATGACTATAACTGGACCAAAGTGCTGATGGAGCAGATTGGTGGTCGTATGCAGGGAGTCAGTCTTCACTACTACACCTGCTCTGGTTGGAACGGCTCGAAAGGCTCCGCTATCAACTTCAACAACGACCAGTATTACTGGGCGTTAGGCAAGTGTCTGGAGATTGAGGATGTCATCAAGAAGCACAAGGCTATCATGGACGAGAAAGACCCTAAGAACACCATTGGTCTGCTCGTTGACGAATGGGGAACATGGTGGGACGAGGAGCCTGGTACTATTCCTGGACACCTCTATCAGCAGAACGCCCTCCGCGATGCTTTCGTCGCTTCTCTCTCCTTGAATGTGTTCCATAAATACACGGATCGTGTGAAGATGGCAAACATAGCACAGGTAGTCAATGTGCTCCAGTCGATGATTCTGACAGATCAGGAGGGAACAGGTCACATGGTGTTGACACCTACCTATCACGTCTTCGAGATGTATACTCCGTTCCAAGAGGCTACCTTCCTACCTATTGACCTCGACAGCGAGATCATTCAGGTCAGCAAGGCTTACTTCAAGGAGAAGGAGAATGCCAAAGACGCAGGGTATCGTCCTCTCCCACTCCTCTCTGCCTCTGCTGCAAAAACGAAGGATGGCGGCATCGTATTCGCTGTGACTAATGTCAGTCTTAATCAGGACAAGACAATTGAGGTGAATTTGGAGGGTTATAATGCCAAGACCGTCAGTGGTCGCATTCTGACTTCCAAGAAGGTGGACGACTACAACGACTTTAACAACCCTCACAAAGTAGCACCCGCTGACTTCAAGGATGCGAAATTGAAGAAGAATGTCCTGACCGTTAAGATACCTGCCAAAAGTCTTGTGGTACTTTGCGTGAAATAATGGTGAAGAAAGTTCTGGTCATATACACCTTGCTGCTTGTCTGCGTTAATGTATCAGCACAAAAGGCAGTGTTGGGCTTGGTAAAAAAGGTAGGCACCCTGATTGACTCCATGTCAATCAGGGGGCTTGACCGTAATTATATCGATGCCCCAACAAAACCTTGGCAGATTATCGTAAGGGGAAACATGAGCCAGAGCTCTGTAAGCATGAATGCTGAAGGCAACATCGATGGTCTCAACTATATAGCCAAGCCCTATCTTAAAACCAAACCAGCCCAGTATGTTGGACTATGGGTCGGCTATAGAGGCTATGGCTTGGGATATACAGTAAATGTTGGAGGCGACAAAGGTACTTATTTCACGTTGGGTGCCACTGGCGGATCGTATGGCGTCAATATGCGTATCCACTCGTTTGAGGAGAACGCACCTGATTTTGGTCTGGAAACAGACCTTATTCCAGAAGAAGACAAGGACGAGTGGCAAAAGGTGCATCTGACGAATCCCATAAAGGTGCGCACCCTTATTGCCAATGGCTACTATCTGTTTAACGGCAAACGATTCTCTTATGCTGCCGCCTACGACCAGTCTGTGCTGCAAAAGCGCTCAGCAGGTTCATTGATGGTTGGTGCGATGTATTTCTATGGTCGCATCGACTATGCGTCACCCTCTAATGGCGACCTGATATACTTGATGAATGGCTTGGGGAAAGTAAAACTTTGGCAAGGTAGTGTCGGTGTCGGATATGCATACAACTGGGTACCTGCCCGCGGACTTCTTGTCAATGCGATGTTCATGCCCATGCTGACTTTTGTCAACAAGATCAAGGCTTATGGTTATGCGACCAATGTTGAGGAACTGATGAAAGACCCCAACTTCTGGAGCGATGACATATCCAACGACAAGTGGGACGAGTGGTTCTATAGTAAACTTAGCATATCCCCTATGGGCGACAAGACTTTCAACAGTGGTATGAAGTTGAATTTCGACGCTCGTCTTTCTGTGACTTACAACTTCGGAAGATACTTCATCAATGCGTACGGTCAGTTTAATAATATGCGTTATAGCCATCAAAGCAGCTATGGTCATATGAATGACTGGTTCGTCAACACATCCATCGGTATACGACTATAATTCCGCCAAAGAATTAGGGGAAACATTTCCCCCTATAGCGCACGAGGAAATCAAGTTCCAATCCACCGTCTTTGTGATAGTAATACAATTTACGCCCCATCTTGCCAAAGATGTCAGCCAGGAAATTCTCTTTGACGGCACCATGATAACTGAGCAGATCACCTTGCAGGATACTTGACTGCGTGCCTTCTTCCAACATTGAGACAAGCAAGCCGATGTCTGCCATATACACCTTGAATTCGCTTTGGATCCGGTGTCCGTCAAGTGGCAGTTCTGTAATCTCCGTATTATAACATCTGCGTATGATGCCAGCATCCTCTATCCATTTTTATAGCCGACTTTTAATGATATAAAACACATTTTATGGGCGACTTTTTGTGACATAAAGCACATTTACCAGGTGACTTCTGGGCGCAAAGATACATAAAAATCGTTAAACATGAATGAAAGTCTGTCAGTTATTTGCTTTTTTTACGATTATTCCCTATCTTTACACAACAGTAAATAAAGTATTACCCGTAAATTTTTTATCCTTGCCACCGGTGCCGCTTCCTCGGTTCGAAGGCGGCACATCCGAGGGTCGAAGGTACGGGCTTCAAGGGTCGAAGGTGCCGCCTTCACAGAGTGAAGGTATGGGGTTTAAGAGTCTTGGGGATTATCTCCAAGGGTCTTGGAGATATAACCTATACCCCCTAAGGGATTATCCCCAACACCCTTGGGAGGTATCTTAATACCCCCATAGGGATTATCGGAACGGGTGATAAACTATATCTTTATCAAATGAAGGCTTTAATTGATTCGATTAAAGGCTTTAATTCGGTTTATTGGGCAAAGATATAAAAAGTTTCATCTTTTTGCTAAATAATATAAAGAAATAGTGGTTATTAGAAAATAATTAAGTAAATTTGCATGAACGTTAATCTAACGCAGTTATTACTATATTTTAATATATTTATATTATGAACGACAACAAAGTTATGAACATGGCAGCGGACAACATCCGTATTCTGGCTGCCTCAATGGTTGAGAAAGCGAAGTCTGGTCATCCTGGTGGTGCAATGGGCGGCGCAGATTTTATCAACACCCTTTACAGTGAGTTCCTTGTTTACGATCCAGAGCATCCCGAATGGGAAGGTCGTGACCGTTTCTTCCTCGATCCTGGTCATATGGCTCCTATGCTCTATAGCCAACTTGCCTTGATTGGTAAGTTTACCTTGGATGACCTGCAGAACCTGCGTCAGTGGGGCTCAGTGACTCCTGGTCACCCCGAGCGTGAGATTGCCCGTGGTATTGAGAACACCTCTGGTCCTCTCGGACAGGGACACACCTTCGCTGTTGGTGCAGCCATCGCCGCTAAGTTCCTGAAGGCTAAACTGGGTGAGGAAGTGATGGGGCAGACCATTTACGCCTATATCTCTGACGGTGGCGTACAGGAAGAGATTTCTCAGGGTGCCGGTCGTATCGCTGGTAACCTCGGACTCGATAACCTCATCATGTTCTACGACGCTAACGATATCCAGTTGTCTACCAAGACAGAGGTCGTTACCACAGAGGATACCGCCAAGAAGTATGAGTCTTGGGGCTGGTATGTTCAGAAGATCAACGGTAATGATGTCGACGAGATCCGTGAGGCAATCAAGAACGCACAGAAGGAGCAGAACCGTCCATCGCTGATTATCGGTCATTGCGTAATGGGTAAGGGTGCCCGTAAGGCTGATAATAGCAGTTACGAGAGCAACTGCGCTACGCATGGTGCTCCTCTTGGTGGTGACGCCTATATCAACACCATGAAGAACCTTGGTGCAGACCCGGAGAACCCCTTCCAGATTTTCCCAGAGGTGAAGGAGATGTATGCTAAGCGTGCTGAGGAACTGAAGAAGATTGTTGCCGAGCGTTATGCCCAGAAAGAGGCATGGGCAAAGGCTAATCCTGAGAAGGCTCAGCAGTTGAAGGACTGGTTCAGTGGCAAGGCTCCGAAGATTGACTGGAGCAAGGTAGAGCAGAAGGCTGGTGCCGCTACCCGTGGTGCAAGTGCTACCGTACTGAGCGTTCTCGCCGAGCAGGTGCCTAACATGATCTGTGCTTCTGCCGACCTCTCTAATTCTGATAAGACAGACGGTTTCCTGAAGAAGACTCACGACATCGTACGTGGTGACTTCAGTGGTGCGTTCTTCCAGGCTGGTGTCGCTGAGTTGACAATGGCATGCTGCTGTATCGGTATGGCACTGCATGGTGGTGTCATCCCCGCATGTGGTACCTTCTTCGTATTCTCAGACTATATGAAGCCCGCTGTCCGTATGGCAGCCTTGATGGAACTTCCCGTGAAGTTCATTTGGACGCACGATGCCTTCCGTGTTGGCGAGGATGGTCCTACCCACGAGCCTGTTGAGCAAGAGGCACAGATTCGTCTGATGGAGAAACTGAAGAACCATCACGGTAAGAACTCCGTTCTCGTCGTACGTCCTGCTGACGCTGAGGAGACGACAGTTTGCTGGCGTATGGCAATGGAGAACATCGAGACACCTACCGCTCTGATCTTCTCTCGTCAGAACATCGACATGCTGCCTGCTGGTAATGACTATAGTCAGGCAACGAAGGGCGCTTACGTAGTCGCTGGCTCAGACGAGAACTACGACGTGATCCTGCTTGCCTCTGGTTCTGAGGTTTCAACTTTGGAGGCTGGTGCCGACCTGCTCCGCAAGGACGGTATCAAGGTACGTGTAGTCAGCGTTCCTTCTGAAGGACTGTTCCGCAGCCAGTCCAAGGAATATCAGGAGAGTGTACTTCCCGCAGGAAAGAAGAAGTTCGGTATGACTGCCGGTCTGCCCGTGACTTTAGAAGGTCTCGTTGGTGCTGACGGTTGCGTCTGGGGTCTGAATAGTTTCGGTTTCTCTGCTCCTTACAAGGTACTGGATGAGAAACTCGGCTATACAGGACAGAATGTTTACGAACAAGTTAAGAAACTGCTTGCATAATGGAAATTAAGACTGTTGGAGTAGCCTGCGACCATGCGGGCTACCCCCTTAAGAAATATGTTCTCCAGTATTTAGAGGAGCATGGTTATCCATATAAGGATTATGGTACATGGAGCGATGCCTCTGTCGATTATCCCGACTTCGGTCATGCTCTTGCAGAAGGAATAGAGAGTGGTGAGGTCTATCCTGGTATTGCCATCTGTGGCAGTGGCGAGGGAATCTCTATTACCCTGAACAAGCACCAGCAGGTACGTGCCGGTTTATGCTGGATTCCAGAGATCGCTCATCTCATCCGTCAGCATAATGATGCTAACGTATTGGTAATGCCTGGTCGTTTTATCGATAATAAGATGGCAGAGAAAATCATGGATGAGTTCTTCACTGCTACCTTCGAGGGTGGACGCCATCAGAAACGTGTCGATAAGATTCCGGTAAGGTAAGCCGCACACATCTCAGCACATCGTTCCCCATCGACACCTGCCGAGACGATACCGCCGGCATAGCCGGCACCTTCGCCACAGGGGAACAGACCTTGAATACGGACATGCATCAGCGTGTCCGTATTTCTTATAATACGCACTGGTGAGGAGGTACGTGTCTCTACCCCTATCAACGTAGCCTCGTTAGTCAAGAAGCCATGCGCATGCTTTCCGAAATACTTAAAGCCCTCTTGTAACCGTTTGGTAATCATCTCTGGCATCCAGAAATGCAAAGGTGACGAGATCAGTCCAGGGGCATACGAACTCTTAGGCAAGTCGTAACTCAAGCGGTTATTCACGAAGTCAGCCATACGTTGGGCAGGAGCCGTCTGCTTCCTGTTTCCTTGTTGCCAACAATCATTCTCCAATTGTTGCTGAAACTCCATGACACGCAGGACATCAACACCCTCAATATCCTCAGCACGCACTTCTACTACCATACCACTATTACTCCATTGACCACCACGATTGGAGGGTGACATGCCGTTGACGACAATCTGCTGTTTGTCTGTAGCGGCAGGTATCACAAAGCCACCAGGACACATACAGAATGAGTACACACCACGTCCGTCCACTTGGGTGACAAAGGAATACTCAGCGGCAGGAAGATACTTTCCCCTACCCTGACGGTTATGATATTGTATCTGGTCTATCAGCATGGAAGGGTGCTCCAAGCGTACGCCCACGGCAATACCCTTCGCCTCTATCTCTATCTTCGCATCGGCAAGGTTGCGATAGACATCACGGGCAGAATGACCTGTGGCAAGAATGACGGGACCACGGAACTGCTGTTGGCTATTAGTCATGGGCTGTTGGCATATCGCCTCTACGCCAACCACCGTGTCACCTTCAAAAATCAAACGGGTCATCTTCGTCTGGAAATGCACCTCACCGCCACAACGCAGAATGGTGTTGCGCATGTTCTCGATGACCCTTGGCAACTTATCCGTACCGATATGAGGATGTGCGTCAGCGAGGATATTCGGGGAGGCACCATGCTGGCAGAACACATTCAGGATCTTCTCGGTATTCCCCCGTTTCTTACTACGAGTATATAGTTTACCGTCTGAATAGGCACCTGCCCCACCCTCACCAAAGCAATAGTTGCTCTCACTATCCACCTGTTGCGTCTTGGTAATCATGGAGAGGTCTTTCTTGCGCTCATGCACATCCTTCCCACGCTCTAAGACGACAGGACGGAACCCCAATTCAATAAGTCTCAGAGAGGCGAAGAGACCGCCAGGGCCTGCCCCTACCACAATGACCTGCTTTCCTTTCGAGACATCAGGATAGTCGGTATGCTGATAGGCGTCATCCTCAGGCATCTCATTGATATAGACACGTACTTTCAGATTAACGTAGATGGTACGTTGACGGGCATCAATACTTTTACGAAGAATGCGCAGATACGTCATGGTGCGAATGTCCTGTCCCTTCTCGTTGGCAATAAACTCCTTCAGCGACTGCTCATTGGCAGCCACCTGAGGTAAGACACGCAAATCATACTCGTACGTCATTCGCCTTCTTTAAAGAGATCGTGAATCTCCTCTATCTCGTCATCGTCAAACCACTTCGATAGTTTTTCCTTCGACTTCTCCTGAATCTCCGGGTCAATCTCTGTCCATACTTTCTTCAGGACATAGAGTAATACGGCAAGGTCGTCAGTCAGTCCGACAATAGGGATGGCGTCAGGCATCACATCCAGCGGACTAATCATATAGCCCAATGCGCCGATAATCATCGCCTTATCTTTCTTGCTCACCTTGTCACTCTGCAAAGTGTAATACAGAATCAATGCCGCATACACCAGTTTTGCGCCAGCCCGCTTAGCGATGCGGGAAATCTTCTCAACGAAATCGGATTGAGAGAACTTATTGGCATAACTCATAAAATCAGGTAATTCCATATCTTCTTCTTTTAATGATTACTCTTTACTTTCTTCTTTTTATATGGACCACGTGGACCAAAATTCAAGCCTACATAGATACTGAGGTCACCAAAAATATTATTGGCGGCAAAACGAGACTTATGGTAGTTATAGGCACGGACAATAGCACTGGCTCCAGCATACCATTTTGTGTTGTTCCAAACGATACCAAAGCGTCCGATACCATCCAAGTTGAAGTTGCCGAAGTCAAAGTCCTCGTCTTTCTGCGTGTTATATTTCCTTTCTGTCTCACCCATCGATGTCTTATAGGCAAGTGCCATCGACAAACTTGCACATAGTAGCCAGTTGCGGGAGAACACCCAGTTATAGGCATAACCCACAGATGCATTAATATCAGTATATTTCACACGGTTAAACATCAGACCACTGTCAAGCGATACTTCTTGCCCTAATCGCTCTTTGGCAAGAGTCTCAAGTCGCTTATAGTCGAACTCTATGTCATTCTTCAGATAGCCTACTCCCACCATCCATGAGCCACAACTAATCTTCTGGCAGGTACTTTGGGCAAAGCCTGCCGGATAAGAGAAACGCTTATGGTTGAAAATATAATAGAAGTTGACACCAGTAATACTTACATTCAGACCGTCAAAATCCAACCCCTTCAATGGCTCGGTGTCAATGTCTTTCCCAAAATAGACATTCCTGATTTTATAGTCATCGACAGAACGTCGGTAGAAAATATCGGCACCGAAGCGGGAACTATAGATACTACCGTCGATTTCCAGTTTTCGGGCACCACTAAAGAAGTGAATGTTACGAAGGTCAATAGTGTATCCTAAGAATATCCAGCGCCAACCGAAATAGGGTCCCATACGGACACCTATCGTAGGGGCAAAGGATATCGACTGTCCGTCATCACCGGATGTACTCAGACGGTAGTAGTCGTAAGTATTGATAGACTGGAGCATCAATGCCCAGTTATAATGCTGTGGTTCCACATAGTTCGTATCCACCGTACTGAAACTGTCGATGAGTCGTGCCAGCCACCCCTGTTTGGGTTTCTCCACACTTAACGAATCGGAGGCAACAGTCTCAAACGTTATCGTCAGTAACAGGATGGTGAGAAACTTTCGCATACGTTCAGAATTTACCTAATATGCGATCCAACACCCAATTGACAGGCGTTGCCGAAACACTCGTACAGTCACAGATACCTATGCCCTGCAAATGTTCAATGACTTTTTTTATCAAGGGATATTGCACGTAAGGGGGATTAGGCACTGTGATACTCTCTACTCCGTCACTGGTATGCAGTTTGATGGGCTGATAGTCGAATACCGAGAAACTCACAGAGCCTTTTTCACCAATCAGTTCGATACGGTCCTCACGTGCTGACTCATGAGCGACAAAGCACCAGGAGCCACTGCCAGGCAGACCGTTCTCAAACTGAAAACAAGCGCTCACGCTGTCTTCTGCCTGATAGAGTCCTCCACGGTTGGCACAGATGCCGCGCGCCTCGGTGATAACTCCAAAGATATCTTGCAACAAGTCTAACTGATGAGGAGCAAGGTCATAGAAATAACCTCCGCCAGCGATATCGGGCTGCAGTCGCCAAGGCAGTTCCCGCTGATTACTGTAATCCAGTTCACGAGGAGGTACGGCAAAGCGGATATGCACATTCACCATCTTACCTATCATACCGCTATTGACGATATCCTTCACCTTTTGGAAATATGGCAGATGTCGACGGTAATAGGCAACAAAACAAGGAATGCCTGTCTCCTCGCTGACACGATTGACACGGGCACAATCCTCGTAGGTTGACGCTAAGGGCTTCTCCACATATACAGGTTTCCCTGCCTTCATCGACATAATGGCATATGTGGCATGACTTGAAGGAGGTGTTGCGACATAGACAGCATTGACTTCTGGAGCGTTTATCAGTTCCTGGGCATCGGTATACCATTTGGGAATACCATGTTTGACAGCATAGGTACGGGCATGCTCCTCGGTACGGCTCATTACTGCGACTACGCTGGAGCCTTCCACTTCGGAGAATGCGGGCCCACTTTTAATCTCCGTCACCTCACCACAACCGATGAATCCCCATTTGATCTCTTTCATCTTTATAATAATCCTTTCGTGCTGGGTAACTCATAATGATAAATATCACGACGCACTGCCATCTTCAGCGCACGGGCAAGAGCCTTGAAGATTCCTTCTATCTTATGGTGCTCGTTAGTACCTTCCGCCTTGATGTTCAGGTTCATCTTGGCGGCATCACTCAGACTCTTGAAGAAATGCAGGAACATCTCTGTAGGCATCTCGCCTATCTTCTCACGATGGAACTCCGCATCCCATACCAGCCAGGGACGGCCTCCGAAATCGAGTGCGACACTACACAGGCAATCATCCATCGGCAGACAATAGCCATAACGCTCAATGCCTCGCTTGTCTCCTAATGCCTTAAGGATACACTCACCCAATGCGATTGCCGTATCCTCGATGGTATGATGCTCATCCACCTCCAAGTCTCCCTTGGTATGGATTGTCAAGTCCATCATCCCGTGCTTTCCTATTTGTTCCAGCATGTGGTTGAAGAAACCCAGACCAGTGGAAATATCACACTTGCCGGTACCGTCCAGACACACCTTAATCTCAATATCCGTCTCTTTGGTGGTACGCTTTACCTCCGCATAACGCTCACCAGCGAACAAGGTTTCAGCGACTTTGTCCCAACTACCTATCTGCAAGAACTTACAGCCGATGTTCTCCGCAAACTGGCGGTCGGTATCACGGTCGCCAATCACATAACTATTGGCGATATCGTATTCGGGATTATTCATATATTTCTCCACCATTCCCGTATGAGGCTTACGAGTCGGAGCATTGTCCTCTGGGAAATGCGAATCGATAAGGATATCGTCAAACTCCACTCCCTCACTTTTCAGAGTCTGGAGGATGAAATTCTGCACAGGCCAGAACGTTTCCTCTGGGAAAGCGTCAGTCCCCAGACCGTCTTGGTTGCTAACCATCACAAACTCAAAGTCAAGCCGCTGGCGAATGAATACCAGATTACGGATGACACCTTCTGTGAACTTCAACTTCTCAAAGGAGTCTATCTGCTCGTCAGCAGGCTCTTCGATGATGGTTCCGTCACGGTCAATGAATAACAGTCTTCTCATATGTCTATTTTATTTTTCTCTTTTTCGTAAGTCTCTATCGAGCCATACATATAATAGGCAATCATCAACATCGGCATGCATAGATAAACCAATACGAAACCTGTCAGGAAGAAAGTGATGAACGACAGCATATTGATATAGTCTGGCATACCAAGTGGGTCACCATTCAGGAACCCTTCCTGTGAAGCCCAATGCGCCTGTGCCAAGATGATGGCTGGCAGACAACAGATACCTGCTAACACACAGATCATCATTCCACTTATGAGGCAAGTGGTGAAGATATGTCCCCAATGGCGTAGTCCCATCGCATAGGACGGGACAAGCAATGAGAAATACGTCTTCCCTTGACTCATCATATATTTCACAAAGACAAACAGCATGGGTAAGCACATCAGACCTAATATCATGCTAAGGACAACAGCCACAATTTTCAACGTCATGACTGCGGTGGGCATCAGATGATGCAAGGCAAGTACCAAAGCAGTCGACAGCAATATTGGCATCAAAAGAACGATGATGGTAAACAGATAGCCTTTCAGAGTCCGTCCCATCAGGTGACGACTGATAGCAAGCCAACGCTTGGGAATAGTCATCGTATTCGTGTCATGATGCTCCTTCAGTTTTTTTAGCACTGTCGCTGTTGTTAGGGCTTCTACCACTGTATACAACAATACCAACAAGAAAGTGACACCTATTGTCATTAGATATTGTTGGGCTATCTCTGGTGACAATTGCGTTTTTAACACCAGTTCATTTTTCATGATAGTTGCCGAGAGGGCAGGCAATTGTACTGACAATACCATCTCTAAGGCTGCAAAGACTACAGCGTAGAGCAGTGCCATCAACCATGAAGCCTTGAAAAACAGGCGGAAATGAGAGAAATATAAACCTAAGCCTGTGGAGATGACTCCACGATAACTGCGGTTCTTCAACAATGCGTATTCCATTTCAATGACTAATTTGGGTACAAAGATAACTATTTTTTGTGGAATAGGAAAAGGAGCAAGTGTTTTTCCTAAACTTTTACTTGGTTTTAAGGTTTTTTTCTTATCTTTGCCAAGAACATCACATTCAATTATTGATTGAAAGATGCCTTGCGTAGGGGTAACAGATTACTACTGATGGGGTATTAGTGCCGTCCTTCGAGGGAGAAAGTGGCATCCTTTCAACCGTTCGGCTATAGCCGAACAACTGAACGGCTCCAGCCAAACAACTGAACGGCTATAGCCGAAAGCAAACC
>FLNX01001118.1_pt1 | contig 73458 bp, 56 predicted proteins | sample 1140341 | NCBI WGS metagenome assembly FLNX01 (sample SAMEA3878208, study PRJEB12797) | bioreactor metagenome | biome: Moose rumen | place: Sweden | collected 2011-10
ATGAGACAGTTAAAATGCTGAATGTTTTTTGCGCAAAACGTGATCTCCCCCGGAAAGAGACCGCCTTGACAGGCCCTGGGGAGGGCGCCGGCCGGTGATCAGCATTCTCTGAGATCAGTCCCCCCGGAAAGCGTTCCGGAAAGGAAAGACATCTTCCACAGGTCACAGGTGACAGAGACCAGGATCCCGGGAAGCACCCGGACAGCCGGACCGCACAGGCAAACTGCACGGGTGGACAGAAGCCGTGATCCCGGAACTCCGGGAGGAGTGTAGTCAGGATAAAGCTTGTCTCAGAGGAGGGCAAAGCCATGACAGAAGGCCGGATCGTGATCATCGGCCTGGGGGCCGTAGGTAGGATCACCGGAGCTCTGCTGACGGAAAAGGGGCTGGAGTGCCGTTTTCTGGACAGCCGGGAGGATCACCAGGATCCGGTGCGCTACACCTGCAGCCTGTTCCCGGGTACGCTCGGGGAGCGTGCCTTTCCCGTGACCATCCTGCCGGAAGATCCCCGGGAAGAATCGCCGGCTCTGTACCTGGTGACCCTGAAAAGCTGGATGAACGAAGAGGTGCTGACATCCCTCAGGCCGCAGATCTCCCGGGGTATCCCGGTGGTGATGATGCAAAACGGCATGGGCAACACGGAAACCGCCGCCATGATCCTTCCGGAGAACCCGGTCTTCCCCGGGGTGATCACCGCAGGCGCATACCGGAAGGGGGATCTGGCGGTGTATGCGGGAGGCGGGTGCGTGCGCTATGACCGTCCTCCGATCCTCGGGGATCTCTCCACGCCGGATCTCCCCTGGATCCGGGATCCGGATCTCCCCCGGGCCATGCTGCTTAAACTGGCGGCCAACGCCGTGATCAACCCCCTGACCGCCGTCCACAATGTCCGGAACGGGGAGCTCCTGGAGAGGGCTGATCTGCAAGATCAGGTTAAAGAAATCACCGGGGAAATATATAATATATGCCATGCTGAGGATCCCTCCCTGAAACCTGGGGAACTGGAGGACTACGTGACGGGCGTGATCAGCGCAACCGCCGGCAACATATCCTCCATGCTTGCGGACGTGAGGGCCGGGCGCCGGACGGAGATCCGGAGCATAGCCGGGCACCTGCTGGCCCGGGCCCGGGAGCACGGAATGGATGCCCCCCTGCTCAGCAGCATGAACCAAGCCATCAGATCACTGGAGAAAGAGCATGATCAGAGCACTGATAGCCGCAGCTGACGGCTGCGAGGAAATTGAGACCATAGCCACCTATGATCTCCTGAAGCGCGCCGGCATCGAGGTGGTGCTGGCAGCAGTGGCCGGAAAGCCTGAGATCAGCGCCGCCCACGGTCTGAAGTTCCTGGCCCCCGCCAGACTAGACAGCCAGATTGAAGAAGAGTTTGACGTCATCGTCCTGCCCGGGGGACTGCCCGGTGCCGAGCACCTGCGGGACAGCACGATCCTGGTCGAGATGCTCCGGCGGCAGAAGAAGGCCGGCAGATGGATTGCCGCCATCTGCGCCTCCCCGGGCTATGTGCTGGGTACCCATGAACTGGCCGGGGACGCCAAGGTCACCGGCTATCCGGGAACCGAGGATCTGTTCAAAACCGCCACTTTTGTGGATCAGAAGGTGTGCGTGGATCCGGCCCACCACCTGATCACCGCCCAGGGACCGGCCTTCACCAACGCCTTTGCCCTGACCATCATTGCCAACCTCTGCGGTGAGCAGGTGATGCGGAAGGTGGCCGAGGCCGCCCTGATCAGCTGCTGAGATGCCGCTGAGGGGATGCTTTTGCGATCTGTGATCCTTACGTAAAATTTGAAATTGGCTATAATCAGCCGATGTACATTAAAACGTAAGCCGGATCCCCAGAGCATCCGGCGGCACAAGGGAATAAAACAGGAATATCAAAATGGGCTTTCTGGATAAACTTTTCAAGAGCGTGAGCACTCCGGTTGATCCCCTCCACAAGGTCACCGAAGAGGATCACCGCAATGCTCTGATCAAGGAGCGCATGGATCTGTGCTCCAGCATTTACAGTGCACCCAAGAATGAGAAGGTGCAAAGTGACGGCCGGCGGGACATCGTCCTCACCGGCTGGCAGATCTGCAATGTGGAGGAGCGGGACACCCGCCATGACAACCGCCGCATCGGCTATCTCAAGCTGTTCAAGACCAAGAATGACAAGTTCGTCTGCCAGCGCATGACCCTGATTGACGATGAGGAGAAGCACTACTATGCCTCCACCGTGGAGGACATTGTGGACATCAAGAACTTCTTCGGCAATGACGGTCTGGGCGTTGCCATGATCCTGATGCTGGACCGCATCTCCAAGGAGTGGTGATCCCCAAGGCGGGATCCCCAGCCCGGAAACCCTCCACCGGACAGACAGCCGGATCTGAAACAGTCCGGCACCTCAGCAGGATCGGATGATCCCTGAGGCAGAAAGCGGAGTCCCCTGAAAAAGGAGACTTCGCTTTCTGCTTTGCCGGGTGCCGGCTCCTGTCTGCCGGTACTCTTCTCTGCCGGCGCTCTTCTTTCGGTCAGCAGTTCCGGCGCCCCTGACAGGGCGGCTCCCGGAAAGGGACTCAGCGGCCGAGGATCCGGCTGATGATCCCGGAGGTGGAGCACCCGTCCCGGAAAGGCAGGATCTCCACCCTGCCCCCGGCCTCGGTGACCTCTTTGGCACCGGCAATCTCCTCGGGCTTGTAATCCCCGCCCTTCACCAGAACATCCGGCAGGATCTCGCTGATGAGCCGCCGTGGGGTGTCCTCGCTGAAGGGCACCACCCAGTCCACAGATCCCAAGGCTGCCAGGACCTCCATGCGATCTGAGACAGCGTTCACCGGCCGGCTGTCCCCCTTCAGACGGCGCACTGAGGCGTCATCATTCACCGCCACGATCAGCCGGTCACCCAGACTCCGGGCCTGGCGCAGATACTGGCAGTGCCCGGAATGCAGAATGTCAAAGCAGCCGTTGGTCATGACCACCTTCTCCCCGGCGGCCCGGGCGCGGGCCACCAGGGCCATGAGCTCCGCCTCGGTGACCACGCCGGTGCCGTTGGCCGGCATGTCCCCGGCCTCGGCGGCCAGCTCCGGCACTGTCACTGTGGAGGTGCCCAGCTTGCCCACCACAATGCCGGCGGCCACATTGGACAAGGCGCAGGCGTCCCGGAAGTTCCGCCCGGCGGCCAGGGAGGCGGCCAGGACGGCGATAACCGTATCCCCGGCGCCGGTGACATCATAGACCTCCCGGGCGTTGGTGGGCAGGTGGAACTCCCCGCCGTCGGCGGAGAACAGCGACATGCCCTTCTCCGAGCGGGTCACCAGCAGATTGTCCAGCTCAAAGTCAGCGATCATTTTCCGGGCCCGGACCGCCAGATCCTCCTCTCCCTGAACCTGGCCGGCCACGGCCTCAAACTCTGACATGTTGGGGGTGATCACCGCAGCGCCCCGGTAACGCTCAAAGTCGGTGCCCTTGGGATCAATGAGAACGGTGCGGCCAGACTCCCGGGCCAGGGCGATGATCTCCGCCGCATGGCGCAGGACCCCCTTGCCGTAGTCGGACAGGATGATCACCTGGAACTCCGCCATGCAGTCCTTGACCGCCGCCAGCAGGGGAGCGGGATCGGCAGCAGTGAAGTTCTGCTCAAAATCCAGGCGGATCAGCTGCTGATGCCGACTCAGAACCCGGGTCTTGGTGATGGTGGGATAGCCGGGCACCTGGATGAAGCGGCACTGCACCCCCTTCTCCGCCAGCATGGTGGTGAGCTCCGAGCCCTCCCGATCCATGCCCACAAAGCCGATGAGGGTGCATTTGCCCCCCAGGGAGGCGATGTTCAGGGCCACATTGGCCGCGCCACCGGGACGGGACTCCCGGTGCTGGACCCGGACAATGGGCACCGGGGCCTCCGGGGAGATCCGGGTGGCCGGTCCCGAATAGTAGCTGTCCAGCATGAGATCGCCGACAACCAGGACCCGGATCCGGGAATAGTCAGGTATGCTGAGTTTCATCTGGGGCTCTCCTTCTGGGCAGGGCCAGGGTTTTAGGAATTGCGGTGAATATGGACGGCAACGCCGTCGTAATAGGAGGGATCGGTGCTGTTGGGCCGGTTCTTGAACCGGCGGTGCACCCACATGTACTGATCCGGAGCCTCATTCACGGCCCGGGCCACAAAACGGTTGTATAACTCAGCGTCGGCGGCCAGATCCCCGGTGGGATAGTTTTCCAGCTTCGGCTCCACCACCAGGCGGTATTTGCCGCCGGGGATCCGGACGGCGTAACTGGGAATGCTCACCACGTTCGGGATCCGGGCCAGGGTGGAGGGCGCGGTGACCGTGGGACAGTCGGGAACCGCCATGAAGGGGACAAAGACCCGGCTGGTGGTGTGGTAGTCCTGATCGGCGGCATACCAGATGGGATAGCCTTCCTTCAAGGCCTTGATGATCCCCCGGATATTCCGGTGGCTCACCATGGCGATGTTGGTCCGGGTGCGGCCCCGGGTCTGCTCCCGCTCGATCACCGGGTTGCGGTTGGGCTTGTAGAGACCCACTCCCGGGTGGTAGAGACCGTACATCCGGGCATGGAGCTCCAGATCCAGGAAATGGCAGGTGAGCACCAGCTGGCCGCTGGCGGCGTTGTCCATGATGTTCCGGATGCTCTCCTCCGAAACCTCCATATGGCGCCTGAGCCGGGCGTCGGACCAGTACCAGGCCATGCCGGTCTCGAAGACCGCCCGGCCCATGGAGCGGAAATTCTGCCGGACCAGATGCCGGATCTCCTCCCTGGTCATGCCGGGGTAGCAGAGCTCAAGGTTCCGCACAGCCACCGCCCGGCGGCGGCGCATGACCAGATGCATGACACAGCCGGCAAGATCCCCCAGCAGGTAGATCAGGGGCAAGGGGAGCAGGACTGCCAGGCGCAGCAGGACAAAGGCCGCCCTGATGGGAAGATAGCGCAGGTCCCACCAGGCGGGATATGGTGCCTGATCCGGCTCCTCAGGATCCCCGGCCATGGACTACCACAGATCCTTCTTGCGGCGGTGGGGTTTGGGAATGTAGACCAGCACCAGTCCCAGCAGGACGCCGGAGAACACCAGGGCGGCGCCCACCTTGGCCCAGTGGGTCTGGATCTGCTGCTCGGAGTTCTCCACCTGGCTGGTGAGCTCGGCGTTCTCCTCCTCCAGCACGGAGATCTTCTTCTGCTGCTCCTGGATGGTGGCATGGGAGTTCTTGTTGTCCTCATAGAGGGCGGCGTACCGGGACTTCAGGGCCTTCAGCTCCCGGGCCTGCTCCGTGTCGATGTTGGCCAGCTTGGCGTTCAGCTCGCTGTTGACCTTCTGCAGGCCGGCCACCTGGACCTTGTAGCTCTCATGGGACTGGAGGTTCCGGGTCTCAATCCACCTCTGGCGGCCCTTGAGATCCTCAATGAGGGTGAAGCCCCCGGCTGACTCAATGACCTTCACGGGATCGCCGGAGTTGACGCTGCCCTGGAGCTTGGCCCCGGACTTGGGGGCGCTCCGGAGATAGAAGATGGCAGAGTCGGTCACATACATGATCCTGCCGGCCCGGGATGCGGGTGCGGCAGCCTGCTCGGCGGCGGGTGCGGACTCTCCGGAGGCTTCCGGTACGGCACCGTCAGTGCCGGCGGCCATGAGGGGGGCGGGCAGAAAAAGCGCTGCCAACAGCGGTATGCTTGCAATCTTCACTACGCGATCCTTTTTCCGAAAAACCAGGGGAGGCAGAACACCCTGGGAGAAGTCCGCTCCCGTTCCCTCCGGAAAGGCGTTCCCGGGGAAGCGGATCCGGACAGATCTCCCTCTGCCAGTTGCTGATCCATTGTACCACAAAGCACAGCCCGGGGCGGCACGGGAGCCCCGGCGCCGGAACCCCCGGCCAGGGCGACGGATCTTCTGTGCTAAACGTAACAGAATTGGAAAGAAAAAATAGATCCGCTTAGCATGATTGCCAACATGCTGTGGCAAAGGTTCCGGGGATAAGGTTAAATGACAGCAGGGACAGAGCAGATCAGGATCCCGGGAGGCCCCATGTTTACCGAATACGCCCTCACCAAACTGAACAAGACCCGCCAGCTGATGGCCGGGAAGCTCAAGAACATCGACGCCATGCTGGACGCCCGGGAGGAGCTCCTCCTGAAATACTGCACCCTGCTGGAGCCCAACATCCACGGGACCGAGCAGGAATGCCCCCCAGTCAGCAAAATAGCCAGTTTCTTCGAAAGCCTGGTTGACTACACCAGCCGCGGCCACTTTGACATCTATCCCCGGGTTCTGCAGATCATGGAGACCATCTCCGGCAAGCGCCTGCAGGTGGCCAAGAAGATCATCCCCAAGATCTACAACAACACCGGCGAGATCATGTGCTTTGAGGACAAGTACACCCCTGGAATGCCGCCGCCGGACTTTGAGGAGTTCAAGAAGGATCTGGGAACCGTGGGCCAGTTGCTGGAGACCAGGTTCACCCTGGAAGATCGGCTGGTGGTGGTGCTGCAGATGTTGGACGATATCATGCAGGTCTCAACCCCGGTGACCGTCTCATCCCCCTCCTCCGGCCCGGTGGATATAGGAAGCTCCGATGATCAATGACAGACGGCGCTTCAAGAGGGTCTTTTTTGAGTCCTTTGCCCGGATCTCCGACGACAACGTCTCCTGGCCCACCCAGGTCATGGATCTGTCTCTGAAAGGCGCCCTGGTCAAACAGCCCGAAGGCTATGTGTCCAAACCCGATCACAGCATTGTCCTGGAGATCGTGCTGATGCCTGAAACCAGCATCTTCATGGAGTGCCGGGTGGTCTATGCCAGCGGAGTGACCATGGGGCTGGAATGCAACCACATCGACCTTGAGAGCATGACCCACCTCAAGCGGCTCATTGAGCTGAACTCCGATGAAAGCGAGTTCATCCTGAGCCGGGATCTCCGGAACCTCTCGGAGATCGAGGAGCCGGGGAAGGCCCCGCCCAGCAGCAGCTGAGGACGGAAAGCCGGGGGCAACCCGGGAGACACTGAATTCTCCGCCGGAGAGACAAGTCCGGCTTCATAGTTACACCTCCTTGTCGAAGGATCATGCGCCGGATACGGTCAGCATGATCCTTTTTTTGTGGCCCAGGAGGTGCCACGCCGGGGGATCTTCAGATAAGATCCGCCAGCTGGGAGATCCGGGACACCGGAACGATCTCCATCCCCGGAACCGGATGAGAGGCTGAGGGGGCGTTGTCCTTGGGAATGACGGCCTTCTTGAAGCCGTGCTTGGCGGCCTCGAAAAGCCGCTCCTGGCCCGAGGGCACCGGCCGGATCTCCCCGGACAGACCCACCTCACCGAAGCAGATCATGTCCCGTGGCAGGGGCCGGTCCCGGTAACTGGAGATCAGGGCCGCCAGCAGGGGGAGATCTGCGCTGGTCTCCTCCACCCGGACGCCCCCTACCACATTGATGAACACGTCCTGATCATACATGTTCATCCCCGCATGGCGGTGGAGCACCGCCAGGAGCATGGCCAGCCTGCCGCTGTCGGTGCCCACAGTAAGGCGGCGGGCATTGCCGGACTTGTTGGAGTCGGCCAGGGCCTGCAGCTCCACCAGCATGGGCCGGGTGCCCTCCCACACCGCCATGACACAGGAGCCCGGGCTGATCTCCTCTGACCGGTTGAGGAAAATGGCCGAGGGGTTGCTGATCTCCCGCATGCCGCCACCGGTCATGGCGAAGACACCGATCTCGTTGACGGCGCCAAAGCGGTTCTTAAGGCACCGGAGGGTCCGGAACCGGGAGTCGCTGTCCCCCTCCAGGAGAATGGAACAGTCCACGCAGTGCTCCAGGATCTTGGGGCCGGCCAGAGTGCCGTCCTTGGTCACATGGCCCACCATGAACACGGCGATCTCCCGAGTTTTGGCCAGCCGTGTCAGCACTGCGGCGCACTCCCGGACCTGGGAGACCGATCCCGGGGCCGAGGCGATGTCGTCCAGGTGCATCACCTGGATGGAGTCAATGACCACGATCTGGGGTTTGAGCTCCTCCACAAAGGCGACAATGTTCTCCACCGAGGTCTCCGAGACCACATTCAGCTGATCCACGGGCAGCTGCAGCCGCCGGGCCCTGAGGGCCACCTGCTGCAGGGACTCCTCCCCGGTGACATACAGCACCCTGAACTGGGCAGCCAGGTGGCACATGGTCTGGAGCAGCAGTGTGCTCTTGCCTGCACCCGGGTGCCCACCCACGATCATGGCCGCCCCGGGGATAATGCCGCCCCCCAGCACCCGGTCAAACTCCCGGAAGGTGGAGGAGAAGCGGTACTGCTGCTCAGTGCTGATCTCGCTGAGCTTCTGGATCCGGGAAGTCAGGGAGCCGGCAAAGCCCAGCCGATCCTGGCTGCGGGAGGCACCGCCAGAACGGGGCGGATCCCGGGGGATCCTGAACTCCGTGATGCAGTTCCACTGCCCGCACTCACTGCACTGCCCCTGCCATTTGCTGAACTCGGCCCCGCAGTTGGAGCAGACGTATGCCACCTTAGACTTTGCCACTGAAACTCCCTGTCACGCTATCCCGGTACCCGCCGGCTTGCACCCTCATTATGGTATTTTCCCCCTCTCTGCTAAAATCTCCACTGTGTTTTTCCGGGGCGGACCTGACCGGAGGTGCGCCCCGGCTCTCCTTTACGCCGGCCTCCAGAACATTATAGGAGTTCAATATGTTACTGGCATCCCTTGTCATGATAATCGCCATTGCCGCCCTGGTGAAAAGCGCTGATCTGTTTGTGGATGGCGCCTCGGGCACGGCCAAATATCTGGGCATGTCAGATTTTCTCATCGGCATGATCATCGTGGGCTTCGGCACCTCAGCCCCGGAGCTGCTGGTCTCCGCCAACGCCTCCCTGGGCGGGCAGGGTGATCTGTCCCTGGGAAACGCCTACGGATCCAACATCGCCAACATCGCACTGATCCTGGGCCTGACTGCGGTGATCTCCCCAGTGGCCGTCCAGAGGAAGATCATCTCCTCGGAGATGGTGCGCCTGCTCCTGGCAACCCTGGTTTCCATCTACCTGCTGTGGGATCACCAGATCTCCCGGTATGACGCCACTGTCATGCTGCTGCTGTTCGCGATCTTCATGATCATGTCCGCAGTGAAGTCCTACCGGGATAGCCGGAAGGAGGCAGGGGCTCCTGGATCGGAGGCTTTGGACACAGCATCGGCTGAGTCTGACGGCGCCAAGGATGAAGAAGGTAGCAAACCCCAGAGCATCGGGCGGGAGCTGATCAAGTTGTTCACCGGCCTGGCAATTCTGGTTATCAGCTCCAAGGCCCTGGTGTGGGGCGCTGTGGAGATCGCCACCGCCCTGGGGATCAGCAGCCTCATCATCGGTCTCACCGTGGTGGCCGTAGGCACCTCCCTGCCGGAGCTGGCATCCTCCCTGGCCGCGTCCATCAAGGGCCGCAATGACATGGTCATCGGCAACATTGTGGGATCCAACATGTTCAACACCCTGGCGGTGGTTGGTCTTGCAGGTGCCATCCGGGAGTTCTCCGCCGGTGACGCCATCCTGATCCGGGATGTGTCAGTCATGACCACCCTCACAGTGCTGCTGATCCTGTTCAGCCTGCCCCGGAAGAATGCCCCCGCCGGCAGTATCTGCCGGTGGAAGGGCGTGACGCTCTGCGGGATCTACGTCCTCTACACCGCCTATCTGATCTGGGACGCCATGGGAGCCGCCGGCGCCCATTAGTCAGGCCGGGGATCCGGGGAATTTAAGGAAGCCCAGGAGTTTCCGGTAGGCACCCGCTGAAATTCCCCCTTCCCTGGTGTGCAGTTCCTAAAACTTTCCCGGCAGAGCCTTGTCTGCCACCTTCCCGGCAGTGCCTCTCCCCTGACACCCTCCCAGCCTCAATACCGCAGATCTGTGGATCTTCAGATCGCCTGACAGCAGGCTGAACTCTGCTGTCAGCAACACAGCGCCCGCAAAGCCGGCCGCTGTTTCCTGAACGCCGGCGTCAGCACCATCCGTCCCACGCCTCCCGGCCTGCCCTTCCCGAAGGCTCCAACGCCGATCTGCTAACCTCAAAACTCACCAGCACCCGCCTGGCTCACCCAGCAAATTACCTGCACCCGCCCGGCGCTCTCCCGATCCCCGGTCTCCAACCCAGTCCCCTGAAAACAGCAAGGCCCCACCGCCAGGGGTGAGGCCAAGAGAGATCCTGCCCTGATAGGCAGGAAAGGATCCACAGATCAGTGTCTGAAGTGGCGCATGCCGGTGAAGACCATGACCATGTTGTGCTCGTCGGCAGCCTGGATCACCTCCTCATCCCGGATGGATCCGCCGGGCTGGATCACGCACTGGATCCCGCACTTGGCGGCGGCGTCAATGCCGTCACGGAAGGGGAAGAAGGCATCGGAGGCCATGACCGAGCCGCTGACCTCAAGCTTCTCCTCCCGGGCCTTGATCCCGGCGATCTCAGCAGAATACACCCGGCTCATCTGGCCGGCGCCGATGCCGATGGTCATGCGATCCTTGGAATAGACAATGGCGTTGGACTTGACGAACTTGCACACCTTCCAGCAGAACAGCAGTTCCTCCAGCTCAGACTGGGTGGGTTTCCTCTTGGTCACCACCTTCAGATCGGCCAGTCCCACCATGCCCAGATCCCGATCCTGCACCAGCAGTCCGCCGTTGACCCGGCGGCAGTCCATGGAGGGCTTCTTCTCACCCCAGAAGCCGCATTCCAGAAGCCGCACGTTCTTCTTCTGGGACACTGCCTGACGGGCGGCCTCGCTGATCTTGGGGGCGATGATCACCTCACAGAACTGCCCGGCGACGATCTTGCCGGCAGTCTCCCCGTCCAGTTCGCGGTTGAAGGCGATGATCCCGCCGAAAGCGGAGGTGGGATCAGTTCGGAAGGCCTTGGCATAGGCCTCGCCGATGTCGGCACCCAATGCCACACCGCAGGGGTTGGCATGCTTGACGATGACACAGGCGGGCTCGCTGAACTGCTTCACGCACTCCAAAGCGGCATCAGTGTCGGAGATGTTGTTGTAGGACAGAGCCTTGCCCTGGAGCTGTTTGGCGGTGGCCACATTGGCCTCGGTGTTGTCCTTCTCCACATAGAAGGCGGCGGCCTGGTGGCCGTTCTCACCATAGCGCATGTCCTGCTGCTTGATGAACTGCAGGTTCAATGTCCGGGGGAACTTGGAGTCGGCGCTGGTCTCCTCGGGAATGCCATAGCTGGGAACCCGGGTGCCGAAATAGTTGGCGATCATGCCGTCATACATGGCAGTGTGCTCAAAGGCAGCCACCGCCAGATCAAACCTGGTCTCCAGGGTCAGGGAGTTGCCGTTGGCGTCCATCTCGGCGATGACCCGGTCATAGTCAGATGCCCGCACCACAATGGCCACATCCCGGTGGTTCTTGGCAGCAGCCCGGACCATGGTGGGACCGCCGATGTCAATGTTCTCCACCGCCTTCTCCAGGGTGCAGGCGGGATCAGCCACCGTGGCGGCAAAGGGATACAGGTTCACAGCCACCAGATCAATGGGGGGAATGCCATGCTCTGCCATGACTGCGTCATCCACGCCCCGGCGGCCCAGAATGCCCCCGTGGATCTTGGGATGCAGTGTCTTGACCCGGCCGTCCATCATTTCCGGGAAACCGGTGTATGCTCCCACCTCGGTCACGGGAATGCCGGCCTCGGAAAGAAGCCGCGCAGTGCCGCCGGTGGACAGGATTTCGACACCCCTGGAGGAGAGGGCCCGGGCAAAATCGGCAATGCCGGTCTTGTCGGATACGCTGATCAGAGCTCTGCGGATAGGACGGTTATCCATGATATTTAAAATTCCTGGCAAAGAGAAAAAAGAAAAACCCTCCCGAAGCAAACAGTCTCCGGAAGGGAGGGGACCGGGGATCCCTCCCCAAAACGGCTGTGATTATAGCCGAAATGTGATCTGTGTGCAAATTTTAGCCCCTGACACCGTCCCGATCTTGCCCTTCCGGGAAGGGATCAGTCCCGGATCACCGGGAGGGGTGACGGCCGAAGAAGAGCCGAAGAAGATCCGGCGGATGATCCTGCGGGCAACCCCGGAGGAACGGCAGTGAAAGGATGATGCTCCCAGCCGGTGGTCAATTGCCAGCGGCCCGTGATCCGTGACCCGTGGCACCTGCTCCATAACCGGTGGCAGACAGAGGGCGGACAGCGGGACGCGATCCGGAGAGGACTCCGGATCAGGCAGTGATAAGGGAACGCGCCGTCAGCGCCGGGGAAGGTAGTTCTGGGGGTTCACAGCCTGCCCCCGGTAGCGGATCTCAAAGTGCAGGTTCACGGTGTTGGAGTCCGTGTCCCCCATGCGGGCGATGACCTGCCCGGACTTCACGTCCTGCAGCTCCTTCACCAGGATCCGGTCATTGTGGGCATAAGCCGAAAGATAATCATCATTATGCTTGATGATGATGAGGTTGCCATAGCCCCTCAGGGCGTTGCCGGCGTAAACCACCTTGCCCGAGGCGGCCGCCTTGATGTTCTGGCCCTTCTTGCCGGCAATGTTGATCCCCTTGGCCGCCCCGGTGGCGGAGAAGCCCCGGATCAGGGTGCCGTAGGTGGGCCACTGCCAGGTGAGCCGGGAGCGGCTGTTGTAGGCGGGCTTCTGGCTGGGAACCTCAATGGTCCTGCCGGAAGAGGGTGCCGGGGAAGCCTGGGAATGTCCAGCCCCTGATGCCGGGGCGGCAGGCGGCGCTGCCGGGATCCGGGCACCGGAAGGCGCCGAGGAGGAGGAGGATGAAGATCGGGACGCACCCTGGGAGGGCGGCGGCACCGGAACATTCCCGGGACGGGCGGCAGAGGAGGATGACGAGGAGGAGCCGGAAGATCCGCTCCGGGGGGCGGCCCGCTCAAAGGCCGGCTTTTTGGGATCCAGGATCAGCAGCTGGCCGGCATTGATGGCATAGGGAGGGGAGAGATGGTTGATCCGGGCCATCTGCTCCACGCTCTTGCCGTGGCGCCGGGCCACGCTGAACAGGGTGTCCCCGGGGCGGACCCGGTAGACATTGCGGACATTCAGGCGGCCGATGCGCACCAGAAGCACATCCCCGGGGTGGATCACCGCATTGGCGGGATCCAGTTTGTTGATCAGGGCCAGTGTCCGGTAGTCAAGACCGTTGGCAAAGGCGATGGAGAACAGGGTGTCCCCCCGGCGGACCACATAGTGATCCCCGTCCACCGCCTGACGGACAGCAGATGACCGCGGGGCCTCGCCGGAAGTGGAGAAGCAGCCCCCCAGGGCCAGGACGGAGGCCAGGGACACAGGGATCAGGGTTCGGAATTTCATCAGGATCTCAGCTTGTATATCAGGATCGCCACCGCCACGGCGGCCAGTGTCAGCCAGCCCAGGATATCAATGTACCGGCGGATCTTCTCAGCCATGGGCTTGCCTCCCAGGCGGATAACCCCGGCCTCCAGATAAAACCGCGCCCCCCGGCCCAGCACCGACACCAGGATGAACAACGGCAGGGACAGCTGGGAGGTGATATCCCAGAAGCCCACCATGGCCGAGGAGGCCATCATGCCGGTGGTCACGGCAATGACCTTGTAGGGCACCGGGGTGAAAGCCCCCACCGCCACAAAGAGGATCCCGAACTCATGGAACCATTTCTCAATGACGTCCACATGGCGCATCAGGTTCAAGGACTCAAAAATGTCCCGCACCAGCACATCCCACAGGTAATAACCCATCAGGTAGCCCACCACGGCCCCCAGCACTGAGAACAGCACTGCCACAAAAGCAATGCGGAAGGATTTCTTGGGCCGGGCCAGGCACATGGGGATGAGCATGGCGTCCACGGGCAGCGGCCAGAAAATGGACTCGATGAAGGAGTTGGCCGCCATGAAGAACATGGCCCGGGGATGGGCCGAAAGTTCAATGCAGTAGTCGTAGATCCGCTGGAAGAGCTTCATGATCCCACAGCCTCACCGGGGATCAGGGGCACAAAGTTCACCCCGCCCAGGGAGCGGCTGGTGATCTGGCCGCCGGGATCCTTGCTGTAGACCATGAGCTCCTGGCGCTCGGTGCCCACGGGGATCACCAGGAGTCCCCCGGGTGCCAGCTGCTCCAGCAGGGCCGGAGGCACCGCCGGCGCGGCGGCGGTGACCATGACAGCGTCAAAGGGGGCATAGGTCTTCCACCCCAGGCAGCCGTCACCGCACAGGGCCTTGAAATTGTAGATCTCAAGTTTGTACAGCCGGCGGATGGCATCCAGGTGGATGTTTCGGATCCGCTCCACGGTGTACACCTTCTCCACCAGCCGTGAGAGCACTGCGGTCTGGTAGCCGGATCCGGTGCCGATCTCCAGCACCGTGGCGGGACGGCACTTCATGATGGCGTCAGTCATCCGGGCCACCGTGGAGGGCTTGGAAATGGTTTGGCCCCCGCCGATGGGCAGGGCCCTGGCAGTCAGGGCACTGCTGCCGAAGGAGCTGTCCACAAAGCGCTCCCGGGGGAGATCCATGGCCTCCAGCACCGCAGGATCCACCTGGACCGTCTCACCCAGTTCCCTGAGCCAGGGAGGGAGGCGGGAACTCACGGGTTCTTCCTGCTCAGCAGTGCCACAGCCTCGCAGGCGATCCCCTCGCCCCGGCCGGGAAAGCCCAGTTTCTCCGTGGTGGTGGCCTTGAAGTTGACACAGTCCATGTCCACCTGCAGATCCTCAGCGGTGCGCTCCCGCATGAGATCAATGTGAGGACGCATCTTCGGGGCCTGGGCAATGATGGTCACGTCGGCATTGACAATCTCATAGCCCAGCTCATGGACACGGCGCACCACCTCCCGGAGCAGAACCCGGCTGTCAGCCCCACGGAAGGCCTCATCGGTGTCCGGGAACAGTTTGCCGATATCCCCCAGGGCAGCAGCCCCCAGGATGGCATCCATCAGAGCATGGAGGGCCACGTCACCGTCAGAATGGGCAATAAGACCCCGGCTGTGGGGGATGGACACCCCGCCAATGGTCACGGCCTCGCCGTCACCGAACCTGTGAACGTCAAACCCGTGTCCGATCCTAAACAATGCCATTTCTCCTATGCCCTTCCAGAATAAACTCCGCCAGCTCCAGATCTCCCTGGCTGGTGATCTTGATGTTGTCCGCCCTGCCCGCCACCGCCAAGGGACGGCAACCCGCCAGCTCCATGGCGGAAGACTCGTCAGTCACTTTAAGGCCCCGGGAGGCGGCATCCTCCAGGGCCTGCAGCAGTTCAGTGCGGCGGAACATCTGGGGGGTTAGGGCATGGTAAAGACCGTTCCGATCCACCGTGCCCTGGATCAGCATGTCCTCACCGGCGCGCTTCATGGTGTCCCGGACCGGGGCGCACAGGAGCCCCCCGTCCCGGGAGATGGCCTCCTCTGCCAGAAGGCGCAGATCACCTCCCGTAAGGCAGGGCCGCGCCGCATCGTGGACCATCACCCACTCCGCCTCCGAGCACCTAAGGCCTGCCAGCACCGAGTCGCAGCGCTCCGCGCCCCCGGGCGCCCGGATCAGCCGGGGATCCCGGGACACCGGCAGGGAGTCAAAATAGGGATCCCCCTCCTTCAGGCAGACAATGACCCGGGAGATCAGGGGGGAGTTCAGGAAGATCTCCAGTGTCCGCTGGAGCACCGTCTTCCCGGCCAGCTGAAGATATTGCTTGGGGACGGCAGCTCCCATGCGCCGGCCGATGCCGGCTGCGGGAATGACGGCGTCAATTGCCATTGGTGGCCTTCCTTTTCCGGGAGTCGGCACGGGGGATGAAGCGCACAAAGGTCTCATTCTGGCGGATGTACCCGAAATCCGACCGGGCGATCTCCTCGATCCCCTCATAGCCCTCCTGGAGATCCCGGATCTCCGAGGTGATGAGGTTGTTCCGATCCAGCAATGCATGGTTCTCCGCCTCCAGCACCGCAATCCGGTGCTGGAGCTCCTTGTAGTCCTTCCAGCCGTTCTTCCCGTACCAGAAGTTGTACATGGTGCCTGCCAGCACCAGGCAGAGCACAAAGGTGAAGATGCGCATCCTGTGACCCCATGAAAGCGGATCTCAGGTTTTGCCCCGGCGTCTCCGGAGAAAAACCTGAGATTGCTAAAAGCCGCGGCACTGCCGCGGCTTCACTTGCAATTAAAAGCGTAAGCTCAGATCTTACTGGCCCTTGACAGCCTTTCTGCCGGCAAAAGGAGCGGGAATGCCCTTGGCGGCAAGTTCTTCCTCAATGCGGATCAGCTGGTTGTACTTGGCCATACGGTCGGAGCGGCTCAGGGAGCCGGTCTTGATCTGGCCGGCAGCGGTGCCCACAGCGATGTCGGCAATGGTGCTGTCCTCAGTCTCACCGGAGCGGTGGGAAACCACAGCGGTGTAGCCGGCGTCATGAGCCATCTTGATGGCGTCCAGGGTCTCAGTCAGGGAGCCGATCTGGTTGACCTTGATGAGGATGGAGTTGGCAATGCCCTTCTCAATGCCTTCCTTCAGGATGGAAGGATTGGTAACGAACAGATCGTCGCCCACCAGCTGGCATCTGCTGCCCAGCTTGTCGGTGAGGTACTTCCAGCCGTCCCAGTCGTTCTCAGCCTGGCCGTCCTCGATGGAGATGATGGGATACTGATCGCACAGATCAGCCAGGAAGTCAGCCAGCTGGTGGGAGGTGAGATCCTTGCCCTCGGCCTTCATGTGGTACAGGTTGTCGCTGCCGCCATCCTTGCCGCCGTAGAACTCGGAGGAAGCGCAGTCCATGGCCAGGGTGATGTCCTCGCCGAACTTGTAACCAGCCTTCTCCACAGCCTCCTTGATGGCAGCCATGGCCTTGGCGGTGCCTGCCAGCTTGGGAGCGTAGCCGCCCTCGTCACCGACAGTAGTGGGCTGGCCCAGACCCTTGAGAACCTTGGCCAGCTCGTGGAAGACTTCAGCACCCATGCGGATGGCCTCACGGACGGTCTTGGCGCCCACAGGCTGGATCATGAACTCCTGCATGTCCATGGACCAGGCAGCGTGTGCACCGCCGTTGATGATGTTCATCATGGGCAGGGGCATGGAATACTTGCCATGGGTGCCGTTGAGATCGGAGATGTGCTCGTACAGGGGAACCTTCTTGGCAGCAGCGGCAGCCTTGGCCACAGCCAGGGAGATGGCCAGGATGGCGTTGGCGCCCAGGTTCTTCTTGAAGGGATCGCCGTCAAGATCCAGCATCACCTGGTCAACCTTGCGCTGATCCACAGGATCCAGGCCGATGATTGCAGGGCCGAGCTTCTCATTGACATTCTTCACTGCGGTGAGGACGCCCTTGCCGCCGAAACGGGACTTGTCACCGTCCCTCAGCTCCAGTGCCTCGCGGACACCGGTGGAAGCACCGGAGGGAACGGCTGCGCGTCCCATGGAGCCGTCGTCGAGATAGACATCAGCCTCAACGGTGGGGTTGCCACGGGAGTCCACAATTTCGCGACCGATAACTTTGACAATCTTAGCCATTTTCTTTCCTTCATTAATTGAGAAAAAACAAGACAACAAGCGCCTCCGGCACAGACCGGAAGCGCGGATAGGTCAGGAGCCCAGTTTGGACTTCTTGAAGTCCCGGGCTGCCTTCACAAAGCTGGTGAACAGCGGATGGCCGTCCCGGGGGGTGGAGGTGAACTCCGGATGGAACTGCACGGCCACAAACCAGGGATGATCCGGGATCTCCACGATCTCCACCAGTTTGTCATCCGCCGAGCGGCCGCTGACCCTGAGGCCCGCACCGGTCAGCTGATCCACATAGGTGTTGTTCACCTCATAGCGGTGGCGGTGCCGCTCCAGGATCTCTGGTTTGCCGTAAATCTCCCGGGCCCGGGATCCCTCGGCCAGATGGCACAGCTGGGCGCCCAGGCGCATGGTGCCGCCCAGATCCGAAGTGTCAGATCGGTGCTCCACCTGGCCGTCCTCGTTGAGCCACTCGGTGATCAGGGCGATGACCGGATAAGGACATCCGGGCTCAAACTCCGTGGAGTTGGCACCGGCTAGCCCGGCCACATGGCGGGCATACTCGATGATGGCCACCTGCATGCCCAGACAGATCCCCAGATACGGGATCCCGTGCTCCCGGGCGTAGCGGGCTGCGGCAATCTTGCCCTCGATCCCCCGGGTGCCGAAGCCGCCGGGAACCAGGATGGCGTCCAGATGCTCCAGTTCATCAGTGCCGTTCTTCTCCAGATCCTCGGAGTCGATGTAGCGGATGGTGACGTTCACCAGGTTCTTCAGGCCCGCATGCTTCAGGGCCTCGTTCACGGACTTGTAGGCGTCATGGAGGGACACATACTTGCCCACCATGCCGATGCACACCTCGCCGGCGGAGTTGGCCTGCTGGTAGATGACCTGATCCCATTCAGAGAGATCCGCCTCACCGCACTCCAGACGGAAGCGGTCCACCACAAACTGATCCAGGCCCTGGGACTTCAGAAGCTGGGGGATCTTGTAAATGGAGTCCACATCCTTCAGGGAGATGACCGCCTTCTCCGGCACGTTGCAGAACAGGGAGATCTTCTTCTGCTCGTTCACCGGCAGGTTGCACTCGGAGCGGCAGATCAGAACGTCAGGCTGGATCCCGATGGAAAGCAGCTCTTTGACGGAATGCTGGGTGGGCTTGGTCTTGACCTCGCCGGAGGTCTGCAGATAGGGAACCAGTGTCAGGTGGACGAAGATGGTGTTCTCACGGCCCAGTTCGGAGCCCAACTGACGCACGGCCTCCAGGAAAGGCAGGGACTCGATGTCACCCACGGTGCCGCCGATCTCCACCAGGGCCACGTCATGCCCCTGGCCGCCGGCCTTGACACAGGACTTGATCTCATCGGTGATGTGGGGAATGACCTGGACCGTCTTGCCCAGGTACTCGCCCCGGCGCTCCTTGGCCAGCACCGCGGAGTAGATCTTGCCCGTGGTGTAGTTGTTGTCCCGGGACATCTTGGTGCGGATGAAGCGCTCATAATGTCCCAGATCCAGATCCGTCTCGGCGCCGTCCTCAGTGACAAACACCTCACCGTGCTGGATGGGGCTCATAGTGCCGGGATCCACGTTGATGTAGGGATCCAGCTTGATCATGGTGACGCTGAGACCGCGGGCCTCAAGAAGGGTGGCCAGGGAGGCGGCGGCAATGCCCTTGCCCAGGGAGGAAACCACACCGCCGGTTACGAAAATATACTTAGTTGCCATACAGAGCCATCACAGGGGCGCCGGCAGGACGGGCATACCAGGAAAAATGCCGGAAGGACTTGGGAAGACTTGTCCGCCAGAGGGACGCCAAACAGAAAAAATACCGCCGATAATATAGCAAATTTGCCCCTGACTGACAAAGAGTTTTGCTGATCCGGGGAGGGCGTCACGGAAAAGTCCCGGGCTCCTGATCTGTGGATCCCCTGGACAGATCAGAAACGGGAGCCGGAGGCTGAAAAGGCCTGTCACAACCGGAGCCCGCCGGCAAAACAGCACCCAGGGATCCGCAACAACCGGCAACGGGCACCTGAAATGAAAGCAGGGAAAGGCGGCCGGGTCAGGTCAGATCTGAAGGATACAGAACACAGCTCCGCCCTGGACAGTGAATGGTGGGATCCGGGAAGTTCTGCGGGATCTCCCGGGAGCGCACAGCTCCCGGGAGATGCCGGCTCCAGGAAGGGAGGAAGGCGGGCGGCTGGAAGGAGGCATGAGATCAGATCCCCTGCCCATCACCGCCCGGTCACAGGCGCTTGGCGCTGATGACATCCTCGATCTGATTGATCCGAGAGATGATCTTGCTCAGATCACTGACATTGTAGACCTCCAGATCCACGTCAATGTCCGCAGTCTGGGTCTTGACGTTGGACTTGGATCGGACACCCATGACATTGACCCGCTCGTTGGCGATCACCGTGGTGATGTCCCGGAGCAGGCCCGGCCGGTCACCGGCGATGATCCGCAGTGTCAGGGTGTAGCCCTGGGAGTAGTTCACCGCCCAGTTGGCCTCCACCACCCGCTCGGGGCTCAGGCGGCACTGATCGGCAAACTTGACGCAGTCCACCCGGTGGATGGTGATCCCCCGGCCGTGGGTGATGAAGCCGGCAATGTCATCCCCGGGAACCGGACGGCAGTGGCGGCACATGTGGCTCATGAGGTTGCCCACGCCGTTGATCACAATGTTCCCGGAGTCCTTGTTCTTGTCCTGGCGGGAAGCGGGGGCAGATCCGCCCTCGAACCGGTCAAGGATGGACTGATCCTCTTTCTCGGCCTTGGCCACGGTGCCCTTGAGCCCCAGTTCCATGTAACTTATCAGCTGGTTGATCTTGATGATCCCCGCGCCGATATTGACGATGAGATCCTCGGTGCTCTGCAGGTTGTAGTGGGCGCAGGCCCGCTCCAGGGCCTCGTCCAGCTGGCGGCGCTCCACCTCAAGGCCGTTGCGGTCCAGCTCCCGGTCCAGGATCTCCCGTCCGGCCTCCAGGTTCTTCTCCCGATCCAGGCGCTTGAACCAGGCCGACACCTTGGACCGGGCCTTGGAGGTTTTCAGGAAGCCGTTGTTGGGATTGAGCCAGTCGCGGCTGGGATTAGGCTCCTTCTGGGTGAGGATCTCCACCTGCTCACCGGTCTGCAGCTGATAGGTGAAAGGGACGATCTTGCCGTTAACCTTGGCCCCCACGCACCGGTGGCCGATCATGGAGTGGATCTGGTAGGCCATGTCCAGGGGAGTGGCGCCGTTGGGCAGATCCACCACGTCCCCCTTGGGGGTGAACACATAGACCCGATCCTCAAAGACCTGGGTCTTGAACTCCTCCACCAGGGTGCCGGACTCCACCATGTCCTCCTGCCAGGACAGCAGGTGGCGCAGCCAGGCTATCCGCTCCTCGTAGGAGGAATCAGTGCTGCTCTTGTTCTCCTTGTATTTCCAGTGGGCAGCCACCCCCAGCTCCGCATCCTGGTGCATCTTCTCGGTGCGGATCTGGATCTCCACGGCCTTGCCGCCCCGGCCCAGCACCACCGTGTGGATGGACTGGTAGCCGTTGGGCTTGGGGTTGGCCACATAGTCATCAAACTCCTTGGGAATGTGGTGCCACCTGGTGTGCACCACCCCCAGGGCCGCATAGCAGTCGGAAAGTTCCCGGGTGATGATCCGCACCGCCCGGACGTCATACAGCTCATGAAAGTCCAGGTGCTTCTTCTGCATTTTGCGCCAGATGCTGTAGATGTGCTTGGGCCGGCCGTAAACCTCGGCCTTGATCCCCGAAGCCTCCAGGGCAGCCCGGAGCTCGGCGGTGAACTCGTTGATGTAGTTCTCCCGGTCAATGCGCTTCTCATCCAGGAGGTTGGCGATCTGGCGGTAGGTGGCCGGATGCAGATAACGGAAGGCCAGATCCTCCAGCTCCCACTTCAGCTGGCCGATGCCCAGGCGGTTGGCCAGGGGGGCATAGATGGAGGAGATCTCCTTGGCGGCAAGCACCCGGGTCTCCTCATCAGCGTTCTTCACCTCCCGGAGGTAGGCGATGCGCTCGGAGAGCTTGATCACCACGGAGCGGATATCCTCCACCATGGCGATGAGCATGCGGCGCACATTGTCGATCTGGGCCTCAGTGGGCTGTCCGCCCAGGCCCATGTTCTGCAGGAAGCGGATGGCCTCCATGTCAATGGCACCCTTGAGGATGGAGGTCACCAGCTGGGGGAAGCTCTTCTCCACCATCTCGACGGTCAGGAGCTTCTCGGTGTAATGGGTGTAGAGCACCGCCACCTGGAGGGTGGCAATGTCCATGTGCAAGGTCTGGAGAATGCCGATCATCTCGGCGCTGCGCCGCTGCAGGCGCTCCTCCAGCTGACGGTCAGGACACAGCTGGCTGCAGTAGCTGAAGGTGTCCAGGAGCGTCTGACGATCCTCCTCCCCCAGGTTCAGGGACTCCTTCCACCGGGGAAGGCTGAACTTCATCTTGTCGTGAGTTTCTCGAATCGCAACCATGAAACCAATTCCGCAGCACAAACCGGACAGGCCGGATCGGATTGCCGTCCGGCCATCCCCCGGGTTCCCGAAGGGCTGGACATGCTCCCGCCGCCGCTGACCGGGCCCGGCGCAAAGCGCGGAGGACAAAAAAAAGCCGCAGCAGGAAGATATCCGGGGAGTCCGCAGGACCGCTCCTCCCCCAGAGCAAGTATAACACACTCACGCCCCCGGTTCCCGGGTGCCGGTCATGGCCGCCCGGGAGGTGATCAATCCTGCCAGCCCCCAGACATCAGACTGCCAGGAAGCAGCAATGTTCCCCGGATCCGGCATGTTGGCGGGACCAGGACGCAATTCTTTGATCCCGTCCCGGTTCCCGGAGCAAGCCGTCCGGGCGGCGTGACAGATCCCGCCGATCCTCTGCTAGAATCACCCCTGAAGCCCCGGATCTGCACCCCCGAGCAACAGCCACGGCCTCTGCAAACCGGGGATCCGGAACAGACCGGATCCGCCCCCATTCCCCCAGGAGATCCCATGACAGTCCTCCCCGCCCGGCTACTGGCCTCAGCAGTGCTCCTTGCCGCCCTGTCCCCTGCCCTGGTTCCCGCCGCCCAGGCGGCCTCCCGGGCCGGGGCCGCCGGCTATGTGGTGCCCTTGGAGGGCATGGACCGGGAATGTCCCTACCGGATCATCCCGAAAGGCGGGAATGACGGGCTCTGCCCGGAGGAGCTGGAGACAGACGTGGCTCCAGGAGACCGGGTGATCCCCGGGGAAGGGGTGGTGATGCAGTATGTCCCGGACAGTGCCGGGGAGGATCCGGAGGAGTTCACCGCCCCCTTTGAGATCCCCGCCCCGGAGAAGAAGGACGGTTACATCTTCTCCCTGGTGACGGCCATTGCCGGATCCGGGGAGGAGAGTGTTCAACTCACCGCCAACCGGAGCGCCGGGACCAGCCCTGATCCCGCAGCCGCCCCTTCCGGCTCCGGAAACAGTTCCGGCGGGCACCTCCGGGTGGCCATGGCGGGCTCCCTGCCGCCGGCGGTCTCCGCCGTGGTGCGCCTGTGCCATGAACATCCCCGCCCCGGCCGGAAGGATCCTGGGGAAGGCTGTCCCGGACTCCTGATCATCAGCGGCCCGGATGAGCTGACGGCGGAGGGATCCTACAGCTTTGCCGAGATCAGCTTCCAGGGCGGGATCCGGCCCCGGGGCGTGTGCGCCCTGGGTGCGGAGACGGCAAGGGCGGCGGACACCGGAGCCGGCGGTGAGCGCCAGGGGACAGATCAGGGGTCTCCGGAGTCCTGCAGCGCCACCGTCATGCCCCTGGGCGGTCCCGGGGAAACCTCCCGGGCTGATCTGCTCATCAGCAGCAAAGCCCTGGATCCGGATCTCTGCCGGCGGCTCCTGGCCTCCACAGCGGCTCCGGCACCGGATCCCGCCCCTGATCCCACAGCAGCTCTGGCACCTGCCCCAGCCACCGATCCCTCGGCTAAGCCCTCCGCTGCACCCGCTTCCGCTCAGTCTCCGGACAGGGAACTCTGGCGCCTGAGGATCAGCATCACCGCGGCTCCCCTCCCGTGAAACCTTTTTCCGCCCGCCGGATCCTCTTGCCGGCCCGCCGGTGGCTCAGGCGCCTTCTGGGGTTGGTGGCGGCGCACCTCGGGCTTTTCCGTCTCCGGCGGACGGTGTTCACCGTGAACCTGATCCTGATGGCCCTGATCAGCGCCTGCCTGTTCCATCCGGACAGCTTCGGCTTTGCCAGCCAGGCCCTGAACTACTCCTACGACAGCCTCACCCATGAGAACTACCGCTGGGCGGTATTGGAGGGCAACGAAAGCGCGCCTCTGGCGGACAGCATCAGACTGGTGCTCTTCGACAGCCGGACCTACAACAGCAGTTACACCTCGGGCTTCTGGACCCCAAGGGGCCTTGCCGGGGAAACACTGCTGGAGGTTCTCCGGCGGGGCGCCCGGACCGTGATCTTCGACTTCTCCTTCCGGCGGCGTGCCCCGGTGGTGCTCCGGGACGGCGTGCCCTATGACGATGATCTGGCCTTCATAGCCTCCTTCCGCCAGGCGGCCCAGGAGGCCCGGGATGCCGGGGCGCTGATCCTGCTGCCGGAAACGGAATGGCCGGAGATCCGGGACATCGTCCGGGAGTTTCCCGGCGCCGTGCGCTTTGCCTGCTTCGGGGCCTACCGGACCGGGGATGACGGCACCGTGCGGAAGGCCCGGTGGCATGATCCGGAGCACGGCACCCTGTCGGCGGCCCTGGAGGCCTATGTGCACCAGAACTTTCCCCCGGAGAGCCAGGAGGAGGCACGGCAGGAGATCTTCCGTCTCCTGGACGGGAACCTCCAGACACCCCGCCTCCTGCCCCCGGAAAAGGCTGCGCTCCTGGCCGGTGACAGCCAGTCCGCCTCCCGGATCGTCTTCCGCCTGCTGCCCCGGGAGGCAGTGCGGGCCGTGGATCCCGAAGCCAAAGTCCGGAGCCGGGGCACCGTCTTCCATCCCTCCCAGCTGAAAGGCACATCCCTCCGTCCGGATCTCACCGGCAAAATCGTCCTCATGGGCACCGACAACAGCGAGATCGGAGACATGCACCGGACGGTCTTCGGGGAGATCAGCGGGGTTTACATCCTGGCCAACATCGTCAACATGACGGAAAGGGATCTGTTCTGCCGCCAGGATCTGATCCTGGATCTGGCACTGGTGGCCGCCGTGATCCTGTCCTTCAGCCTGATCTTCGCCTACCTGCCGGCGGTGCTGACCCTGATATGCACCCTGCTGTTCACCTTCATCTCCCCCATGATCAGCCAGGCGGTGTACAACCACACCTTCTTCTTCTGCGATATCTGGCTGGCGGTGGTGCTGGTGGGCGGCCTGAACTCCGTCTACGGCATGCTGGACAACGTGACCCAGCTCCTGGAGTACTTCAGGGAGCGCCTTAGGATCCGGAAAAGGCGGCATCAGGAAGCAGCCGGGGGATCCGGCGGGACGGATGCAGCAACTGGGGAAAGGAGTTCCGGAGAAACGGCAGAAGGGAATGCCAAAGGCGCCTCCGGTGCGGCGGCAGAGAGTTCCAGCAACCTGACCGCAAAGAGTTCCGTAACACCGGCCGCAGACAGTTCCGGCATCCTGGCCCCTGGCAGCTCAGGTGACTTAACCGCAGAGAGTACCGGAAGAAGTTCTCCGGCGGCGCCGGACTCCGGATCCAGTGGCAGAACAGGTGCGGGATCTGGCGGCCGGTCAGATCCCGGATCCGGGCTCAGCCCTGGGATCTGAGCTCCTCCATCCAGGAGGCGCTCTGCTTCTTGGTCATCTCCAGAATGTCATCCAGTTCATACAGCTCCGGCTCCACATCCGCAATCCTCTTCCCGCCCCTGAGGCTCACCTCCACCAGATTGCAGATCTTCTGCACCTTGGGCATGCCGCAGTAGGCGGCCCCGCCCGCCATCTTGTGCACCAGGCGGATCATCTCCCCGGGCTGGATGGAGTCCTTCCGGCTGATGGCATCCTGCACCGGCTGGATGGAGGACAGGAACATCTCCAGCATCTCCAATGCCAGATCCTTTTTGCCCGCAGCCTGGCGCAGGGCCAGTTCCCGATCCCGGATCTGGGGCTCCCGCTCCTTCAGGAAGTCGTCATGGAGCTCCTCCTGATCCCCGGTGGCAGTGGAGGACAGATCCCCGATCCGATCCAGAAGCTTCTCCAATGCGTCCTCGTCAATGGGCTTGGACATATACTCGTTCATGCCCAGTTTCATAAGCCGCTCCCGCTCCCCGGGAATGGCCAGGGCGGTCACCGCCACCACCGGGGTGGCGGCATTGCTGCCGTGCTCGTCGTTGCGGATATGGTTCAGGGCGCTGATCCCGTCCATCACCGGCATCTGAATATCCATGAAGATCACGTCATAAGTCTTGGTGCGGCACAGCTCCACCGCCTGGGATCCGCTGGCAGCCCCGTCCACAGCGGTGACCCGCTCCCCCAGGAGGGCGGTGATGAGCTTCAGGTTCGCCTGGTTGTCATCCACGGCCAGGACGCACAGGTTCCGGCGCACCGGAGTCTTCACTGCCGGCTCATCCGCCGGGGGCTCCAGGCTGTCAGCGTTGTTCAGCCGGCGGCTGAAGCAGTCCAGCAGCCGCTCGGGGATCACCGGCTTGATCAGGCAGTCAAAGGCGCCCATCCGGCGGTAACGGCCGTTGATCTCCACATCATGGGAGTTGGAGAGCACCACAAAGGGCGCATCATGAGGAAGTTTGTCCAGGATATCCGCCACCTCGTGCCGATCGGCCTTGTCACTGACCGCCACCACGGAAATGAAGAAGTCCTGCACCGGCAGGGTGCGCACCGCATCCGCCGAGGAGAGGGCAAAGACCCGCATGTTCCAGTCGGTCATCATCTGCCTGACCGACTCCCGGGCCCACTCATTGTCGTCAATGAGCAGGACATTCAGGTTCTGCATATAAGGGATGATGGGGTTCTGCTCCCCGGGCATCTGGGCCAGCTCCAGGGGGATGGTGGTGACAAAGATGGAGCCCTTCCCCACCTGGGACCGCACCGTGATCCCTCCGCCCATGAGGTTCACCAGCTTCTGGGTGATCACCAGACCCAGGCCCGTGCCCCCGAAGGTGCGGGAGATGGAGCTGTTGGCCTGGGTGAAAGGCTGGAACAGGCGCTGCTGCTGGGAGGGGCTGATGCCGATCCCGGTGTCCCGGACCGTGAACTCCACATGGATCTTCCTGGCGTCCCCGTCCTCCTGGCCCTCGGACTTGCTGTGGGTCAGACGCACGGTGACATTCACGGAGCCCGACTCGGAGAACTTCACCGCATTGGACACCAGGTTCAGGATGATCTGCTGAAGCCGCAGGGGATCACCCACCAGAAGGTAGGGGATCCGCTGGGCGATGTAGAGGGAGAGATCCACCCCCTTCTCGTGGGCCGAGGGGGCCATGAGCATCATGGTCTCCTCCACCGTGTCCCGGATGCTGAAGGGGATCTTCTCAAAGGTGAGCTTCCCGGCCTCCAGTTTGGAGAAGTCCAGGATGTTGTTGATGATCCCCAGCAGGTTCTTGGCCGAACGCTCAATGGTGACCAGGTACTCATACTGGGAGGTGGTGAGCTTGCTTTTCAGCAGCTGCCGGGTGAAGCCGATGACGCCGTTAAGGGGGGTGCGCAGTTCATGGGACATGTTGGCCAAGAAGTCGGTCTTGACCTTGGCAGCCTCCTGGGCCTGGCGCTTGGCCAGCTCCAGCTCCACATTCTGGATCTCCAGCTGATCTGCCGTCTGCCGGAGATCCGAGGTGGCCTGCTCAATGTTCTGCTGCATCTCGTTGTGGTAGGCCGCAATGGATCGGGCCATGCCGTTGATCCCCGAGCGCAGGCGCTCCAGCTCACCGTACATGCCGCCGGTGATCCGGGTGTCCAGCTGACCGTCCTTGATGGAGTAGATGGCCTTGATCATGCGGTTGATGGGCTCCACCACCTCCTTGATGAGGTTGGTGGCAAAAATCAGCGCCAGCACCAGGCCTGAGAGCACCACAAAGAGGGACAGGGTGAGATCCTTGTAGAGGGCAAGCCTGGCGGGATTGGTGCTGATGCGCACGCACACAAAGCCCCGGACAATCAGCTCGCTAGGCAGCCGGGAGTTGATCTGGATCCCCTTGATGTACCCCTGGGAGTCCCGGGTGATCTCCGAAAAGATGGGGGTCTTCATGATGATGCTGTCCTTGGAGAAGCGGACGCTGGTGTAGAGGGAGAGCATCTCCGAGCCATTCTCGTCAAACTTCTCAGCAAAGGCCGCATAGTTGGAGGCGGCGTAGACTCCGCCGGACTCATCCAGCACCACAATGCTCTCAATCAGCTCCGAGTGCTTCCGGTGCACATAGTCGATGATCTTCCTGATGGTCAGCTGATCATCATCGCTGAAGGGGCTCTCCAGGGCCAGTGTCATGGGCTCAATGATGCTCAGGCCGTCCTGGACAATGCTGTTCTCTATCTGGTTGTAGCGGTTGAACATGTAGTTGCCCGCAAAGAAGAGGCCGATGAAGACCACCGGAAGAAGGGTGTAGACAATCACCCGGGAACGCAGTCCGTATCTTTTGAAGGCCATGGGAGATCCTGCCGCACATCAACTGAAGATCAGGGTGATGATACCAAAATCCGCCCGGAAATAGCCTGACGGGGATCAGAAAGAGGCCCGCCGGGCCGCTGCCCGGGGGAAGGCTCCCGGCACCCAGCAGCGCCTTCCGGAGGATCCGGAAACCCGGGGCGGCCTGGACAAGGAAAGCTCATGGACATGGACATGGACATGGATATGGACCGGATCGGAAACGGCAGAGGCGCCATGGTGGGAGCACCGGGAAGTCCCCGGACACAGGGCGGCGGAAAAAATGGTAACATTTCCCCATGTTCAGAAGTGTTTTCCGCTACTGGCGCTACGCCCTGCCGGCGGCGCTGCTGATGGTGCTGGAGGTCCTGGCGGATCTGTGGCAGCCCCGGCTCATGGCCGAAATTGTGGATCAGGGGATCCTGGGACTGGAGGGCAGCGGCGGCGCCTCTGCGGACATCATCCGATCCACCGGCCTGGTGATGCTGGCGGTCACCTTCGGGGGCTGCCTGTGCGGCGTCCTCAGCGGCGCCTGTGCCAGCATCTTCAGCCAGTGCGCCGCCCACGGGATCCGCCGGGAGTGCTTCAGCACCGTCATGAAATTCTCCCCCCGGGAGATCCAGGAGTTCACCGCCGGCAGCCTGCTGACCCGCTGCACCCAGGACGCCGCCCAGATCCAGATGACCCTGGCCCAGGCGGTGCGGGGCGGGGTGCGCTGCCTGATGTTCCTGGGGGCCGGCAGTGCCGCCCTCCTGGCCATGTCCCCGGACTTTGCCCTGGTCATGGCCATTGCGGTGCCCCTGGTGATCCTGGAAACCGTCTTTGTGCTCCGCCGGGCCTCCCCCCTCTTCACCCGGACCCAGGAAAGCCTGGACCGGCTCAACACCGTGATCCGGGAGAGCGTTGAGGGGATCCGGATCATCAAGGCCTGCGCCGGAGAGGAGCGGGAGGAACGGAAGTTCACCGACGCCAGCCGGGATCTCTCGGATCTCCAGTTCCGCACCGCCGTGCTGCTGTGCACCCTGCATCCGGTGATGAACATCGTGCTGAACCTGGCCGCCGCCGGGATCATCCAGATCGGCGCCTTCCAGGTGGAGGCCGGGGCCCTGGCCCCGGGGGCGGTCATCGCCGGCGTCACCTACGCCTCCCAGATCCTCATGTCCCTGCTGATGGCGGCCATGCTCTTCCAGTCGGCAAGCCGGGGCGCCGCATCCGCCGCCAGGATCAGCCAGGTGCTCCGGTGCCAGGCCACCTCCCGGGGCGGGAACGTCACCTCCGGAAGCCGGAAAGGGGAGGTGGAGTTCCGGAATGTCACCTTCAGTTATCCCGGGCGCAGCGCCCCGGCCCTGGAAAAGGCCTCCTTCACCATCGGCCGGGGGCAGTTCCTGGCCATCCTGGGCAGCACCGGCAGCGGCAAGTCCACCATTGCCCGGCTGCTCCTGGGGTTCCATGAGCCGGATGAGGGGCAGATCCTGGTGGAGGGCACGGACACCCGGGAGTTTGACCGCACGGCCCTGAGGACCTGCATTGCCGCGGTGCTCCAGGACTGCCGGATCTTCCGGGGCACCGTGGCCGCCAACATCGCCGCCGGCGGCAATGAGGAGGATCTGGAGGGGATAAGGAGAGCCGCAGAGCTGGCCCAGGCCGACAGTTTCATCAGCGCCCTGCCCGAAGGCTACCGGACTTTCCTCCCGGGAGGCGGGGCCGGGCTTTCCGGGGGACAGCGCCAGCGCATTGCCATCGCCCGGGCGTTGTACCGGCACCAGGATATCCTGCTCCTGGACGACTCCTTCAGCGCCCTGGACAGCGAGACCGAAGCCAGGGTCCGGGAGGGGATCCGGAATTCCTGCCGGGACATGACCCGGATCATCATCACCCAGCGGGCCGCCACAGTCCGGGATGCAGATCTGATCCTGGTGCTGGATCGGGGCCGGATCTGCGCCGCCGGCACCCACAGGGAGCTGACCGCCTCATCCCCGGAATACCGGGCCATCCTCAGTTCCCAGGAGGAGGAAAGCCATGAAAGCTGAGCAGACACCACCTCCCGGAGTGGTGCTCCGGGGGCGGCGGATCTCCCCCATGGAGCAGGCGGCGGAAAAGCCTGCCAGCATGCGGGGCAGCGCCGCAAGGTTTCTGGAATATTTCCGCCGGGAGGCCTTCCGGACGGCACTCCTCTTCCTCCTGGCATCCCTGGCCACCGCCGCGGCGGTGACCGCCCCGGTGATGCAGGGCCAGGCGGTGGACGCCCTGGTAGACGGCTGCTTCGGGAAGGTGCCGGAGCTGCTGGAGCTCATGTGCCTGCTGTACCTGCTCTCCTCCGGCGCCACCGCCCTCCAGGGGGTGATCACCGCCTCCCTGGGGCGGCGGATCATCCTCCGGCTCCGGGAGGAGATCTTCCGCCGGACCGTGAGTCTCCCGGTGCGATCAGCCGAGTCCATGTCCCGGGGGGATCTGATCAGCCGCATGACCAATGACGCCGACAACGTGTCCGGGGCCGTGTCCTCCGCCCTCTCCTCCCTGTTCGGCAGCCTCTTGACCCTGGTTGGCAGCGCCGCTGTCATGTTCTGGATGTGCCCGCCCCTGGCATTGCTCACCTGCTCCTCAGTGCTGCTGTCCGGGGTGATCACCCGGCTCATCACCCGCACCGCCCGCAAGTATTTTCTCCTGCGCCAGAAACTGCTGGGGGAGATCAGCGGGATCACCGAAGACGCCATCAGCGGCTTTGACACGGTTGCCGCCTGCTGCCTGCAGGAGCGGCGCCGGGAGGAGTTCATCAGCAAGTCCCGGGAGCTGGCCGAGGCGGGGATCCGGGCCGAGGTGGCCGCCGGCAGCATGGGCCCCCTGATGAACGGCGTTGCCAACCTCACCTTCCTGGTGGTGGCCGTGGGCGGCGCCTGGTGCGCCCTTGAAGGCTGGATCACCGTGGGGGTGATCTCCGCCTTCATCATCTACTCCAAGCAGTTCACCCGGCCGGTGAGCGAGATCTCCATGCTGTGGAGCCAGATCCAGACCGCCCTGGCAGGTGCCGAACGGATCTTCGCCGTGCTGGACATGGAGGGAGAGGAAACCGCCGGCGGGAAAGAGAAGAAGGAAGTTCCTGCCGGTGGCAGCAAAGGAGACAGTTCAGGAGACCGTGGATCAGACGGATCCGGCGCCCGCCCGGACGGCCAGAGGGCAGTCCTGGGCGATCCGGAAGATCTGAGCCAGTCTCCCGGGACCGGATACGGAAAGGACGCACTTCCGGAAACCAGCGGCACCAGTGCCGGATCGGTGTGCCCGCCCCGATCCCTGAGATCTGGTGCCCCGGCAGTGACCTTCTCCCATGTCACCTTCTCCTATGAGCCCGGACGCCCGGTGATCCGGGACTTCTCCCTGGAGATCCCCCCGGGGGGACGCATCGCCCTGGTGGGAGCCACGGGATCCGGCAAGTCCACGGTCATCAACCTGCTGCTCCGGTTCTGCGAGCCGGACTCCGGCCGGATCCTCCTGGACGGACAGGATATCCGGGACTTCCCGGTCCGGGATCTCCGGCGCCGCATGGGGGTGGTTCTCCAGGAGACCCACCTCTTCACCGACACGGTCCGGCGCAACCTGTCCTACGCCCGGGAGGAGGCTGCGGACAGTGAGATCCTGGAGGCGGCCCAGGCGGCGGGGCTTCTGGACTTCATCACCTCCCTGCCCCAGGGGCTGGACACGGTGCTGGAAAGCGCCGGTGAGCGCCTGTCCCAGGGCCAGCGGCAGCTTTTTGCCATCTGCCGGGCACTGCTGGCCCGGCCTGACATGCTGATCATGGACGAGGCCACCTCCTGCGTGGACACCATGACGGAAAAGCGTGTCCAGGAGGCCACCAGCGCTCTGCTGGGCATGGGCACCAGCCTCGTGGTGGCCCACCGGCTGTCAACAGTGCGCAGTGCCGACCGGATTGTGGTGCTGGATCAGGGGATCGGTGCTGGATCAGGGGATCATTGCCGAGACGGGAACCCATGAGGAGCTCATGGCCCTGCAGGGCAAATACAGCACCCTGTGCCGCCTGCAGATGCTGGGAAAGGAGATCTGACGCCGGAGACCGGGTGAAATGACCGGGAAGGAAAAGCGGGAAAAGGAAAGAGCCGGCCGGCTGGCAGGATCAGGACAGGAAGTAGTCATACTCCAGGATCCGCTCCTCCATGGCCGGCGCCGGGGTGCCCATGAGCAGATCCATGCCGAAGACCCCGGCAAAATAGGAGAACAGGCTCCCCCGGTACAGCTCCAGCATCAGACGGCTGAAGCAGTTCCTGAGATCCTGGGCATGATCAAAGCGGCACATGAACTCGTCATGAACCGTGACCACGTCAAACTCGGAATCCGGCAGTGCCCGGACCGCCTCCCCCAGGGCCTGGTGGTATTTCCGGGGCAGGCAGTCGCCGTCCTCGGTGAACTCCAGGATCCTGAGGGACGCCATGCCCGTGGCCCGGTAAGAGCTGAAGATGTCCGCGGCCCGGCTGCTGCTGAAGGACACCCGGTCGGAGCCGTCCGGCACCGGCACCAGGGTGCTGAAACGCCGCCGGTAAGTCTGGTTGCGCCCGCAGCGGCGCACCAGCTCCCGCAGGATGTAAGCGTCCAGGGAATGGGTGAGGTTGGCCCCGATCCCCCGGGTGCCTTCACTGCCCCGGGGCAGACAGCCGGGAAGGTTGGGGCACACCTTCACGGAATTCCGCCGGCCGGTCTCATCCTCCCAGTACACGGAAGCGGACACGCTGCGGTCAAAGTTCTCCACCACCTGCACCACCTCCAGATGATCCGGTAAGGTCCAGCGGTAGCTCCTGGCCGTGGGATCCCAGGCCTCCAGGCATGCGGCCCGGAAGCAGTCCGGACAGGGGAGCATGTCCCGGTAAACCCGGAAGAACAGATCCGCCCGGCCCGGTCCCAGAATTTTCCGGGCCTCGGCCACGCCGCCGTAGTTGTAGGGCACCACGGCCTTTTTCATCTCATCCCTGGTCAGTCCCCCGGAAGCCTCGGCCAATGCGCTGTACACGTCTGAAGGTGTGTTGTCCAGAAGCCCGATGCAGGCCAGGGCCGTCTGATCCTTCATGCCCAGGGACAGCAGCAGGATCCCGCTCTGGCGGGTGTCCATGTGCACCATATACCCGGAGGATCCCCGATCCTGGGAGTCGGCCACGGCTCTGGCGATGCGCATCACCGACAGCAGATCCTCGCCGTCATTGAGCCCCGTCTGGCGGCACCACTCCCGGGCCCGGGCAGGATCCAGCAACTGCCGGTAGTAGTCATCCTCCAGCAGGGCCAGCCCGTTGTCCAGCTGCTCCTGGATGGTCCGGCCACCCAGGCAGATCTTTCCCAGTTCCCGGGTGAGCGTCGCAGAGCTGTCAAGGATCCTCACAGTCAGAACTCCTCAGCATAAGCCGTCAGAAGTCTCCGGTCGCAGCGGCCGGAGCGCCTCCGGCAGCACCCTCATCCCAGAGCCGGCAGGGACGCATGGATCCGGGACACCGCGCCCCCGGAGCCTGAGGGCCGGACAAACCGGATCTCCGCCGGATCTGCCGACTCAATGAGATTCCGGATCTGGCGGCAGGATGTGTAATTGGCAGCCCCCTCCCGGACATAGACCCTGCCCCGCCAGTCCTGCTTCAGGGAGGCCCGGAAGTAATCCTGGCCTGCCAGTTCGGCAAACATGGGGATGATCCTGGCAGTGCGTTCCCGGTGACGCCGGATCTTGTCCGGATCGGCTCCGGTGGCCAGGGGCAGAGTGCCCACGCTGTCCCACACATAGGAGGAGATCCTGAGCCGCGGACGGGACAGGAGCTTCATGATCTCAGGGCAGCGGTCGCCCCGGGCGTTGGCCACCCGGGAAAGAAGGGATCCGGTGAGTTCGCACTTGTCATAGACGGAGCTCCTGGCAGAGCGGAAGCGCCGGCTGGCCTCCACGGGGCACTGAACCACGCAGCGGCACTGCATGTCATTGGACGCATCCCGCCTGAGGCGCAGGACACCCAGTTTGGTCAGGGTCTCAAAGATGAAGCCCTTAAGCCGGGCGTTGCAGGTGAACATGGCAAAGACATCCCGGACCAGATCAGCCAGTTCGCTGAAATCCAGATCCGGCAGCAGGGAATAGAGCCTCTGGGCGGTGTCGCAGGTGCGCTCGCACACCACAGCGGCCTGCTCGGTGATGAGTCCGGAGCGGTGGCTGACAAAGCCGCACATGGAGTCAGTGCTGGCCGGAGCGGACCAGCCGGCGGTCCACCGGTTCTCCAGGGAGCGGATAAGGGCTGAGATAAAGCCGTTCTGCTCGATGAAATCCGCAAACCATCTGACCCGGGGACTGCCTCCGGTCTCCATGGGGAACTCATTGCCGGCATAGTTCATGACTTTCTCCTTCCTGGGCTGCGGCTGCAGCCTCCACCTGTCAAAAGGCGCACCGTCATTGGTTGTCATCCGGACAGCATGGATGGGAAACAGTCACCTGTTCAAAATCTGTCCGTTGTCAAAAAAATCCACTGAAAGCGACAGTACGCACAGTTTTGCAGAGCCGGAGCACCGCCAGGGAGCGGAGCTGAACTTCACCATTCATCCAACTGATCCCTGCCCGGGCTGAGACGGTTCAGGATCTCCCGGCGCATCTGGCTGGTGAGTTCTATCCCGTTACCTTCGTGGAGGGTTCTGATGTCCCGCAGCGCCCGATCCAGAAGCGCCTCATCAGACTCAAGGGGATGGCTCTTTCTTAACTCCCTCACAACTTCGGTGAGGTGCTCAACAGTGCTCTCATCAGCGGCATTGATGAGCCCGTTGGCCATGGCCCGGGAGGCGTGGACACAGAAGGAGGCCAGGTTGGACACCGTGGCGGTGAGATCATCCACCACCGAGCCGTCGCCGCTCCGGCCGGAGCTGCTGCGGAAGGACGGCAGGGAAGATCCGGAGGATCCCTTCCGGGGTCCCCGCAGGGTCTCATAGCGCTCCTCCGACTCGATCTCCGCCCGGATGCTGCCGATCTTCATGCTCTCGGAGCCGTTCCTGGCGGCAGAGCACAGATCCTTGAAGGCTGATCCCAGGTTAGACAGAAAATCAGCCAGATCATCACCTGCGTCTCTCATGGTGTTTCTCCTTCTCCTGTTGCTGTCTGTTGGCAGATCCTGCGGCCTTGCGGATCCCGCCCGGGAGAACCCGGCACCCGGCTCCCGGATGGGCCCACTGTCCCCTAGAGGTAGTCCTCGTAATCCGGCCCCAGGATCTCCCGGAGACGGCTCTCGCTCAGAGTGGATTTCCGGACGGTGTCCTGCAGCTCCTCATGGGCACGGATGAGGGTGCCCTTGGAGGAGATCTTCAGGGCCTCCGAATAGTTCCGGGCAGCCGAGGACAGATCCGACAGCGTCTGACCGGCGTTCCGGCCAAGTTCCACCGGCAGGAGATCCCTGCCGGAGTGGCGGGATGCTGGACTGTCGGCGCCCCGCTCAGCCACCGGGTAAAATTCGCTGTCATCACGGTCACTGCTGCTCATTTGTTCTTCCTCCTGTTAAATTTCAGAGAACGCAACTCAAAAGGATCTGGTAAAGAAAATCCAGGCTCTTCAGTCCCTCCTTTCCCGGGGCAAACATTGCGTGTCCGGTTCAGGACTTCCTTTCGCATCTGTCTGGTGAGCACGGATCCCTTACCGTATTTCTCTTCAAAGCCCTTCAGAACACTCTCCAGGATCTCCTCATCAGAACTGCTGGAGCCATTGGATTTGATCATTTTCACGGTTTCAGCAAAATAACGGATGTTAGCATTGGCTGCGGCATTGGAGACTCCGGAGCCCAGAGATCTGGCGGTATGAACGCAGAAGGATGCCAGATTGGCCACCGTGGCAAAGAGATTTTCCGCCGGCGAGTCGTCGTTACTGCTGCAAGGGGTGCTCCTCCTGCCTGATGAGAAGGAGGGGCTGACAGATCTTCTCTCCCTGGGATGGCCGTGAAGACTTTCATAGCGCTCCTCAGTCACGATTTCATGCCGGATGCTGCCGATCTTCATGCTCTCCGAGCTATTTCTGGCAGAGGAGCACAGATCCCGGAAGGCGGAGCCCAGGTTAGACAGAACATCTTCCAGTAAATTTCCTGATCCTCTCATGATATTTCTCCTTCTCCTGAAGTGACTGATCCATGCTCCCCGATTTTGATCCTGATCCTGATCTTGATCCCCGGGCCGCCCGGGGAAAACCAGCGCTCCGGATCTCCCAGACGCGGCCGATCCCCTAGAGGTAGTCCTCATAGTCCGGCCCCAGGATCTCCCGGAGACGGCGCTCGCTTAGGGTGGATTTCCGGACGGTGTCCTGCAGTGCCTCATGGGCACGGATAAGGGTACCCTTGGAGGAGATCTTCAGGGCCTCCGAATAGTTCCGGGCGGCCGAGGACAGATCCGAGAGTGCATACCCTGCGTTCCGGCCGAACTCCACCGGCATGAGATCCCTGCCGGACCGCCTGACAGCGGAACTGCTGCCTCTCCGCTCGGCCACCGGGAAAAAATCCCTGTCGTTGAAGTTGCTGCTGCTCATGTCCTTTCTCCTCTGAAAATTCGCTGTCATTCTTCCGGTGCCACAGGCACCTGAGCCGCCTGTCGCACCAGGAGCCGTCCCGCCTCAGACGGCGACCTCCGCCGTGCTCATGTCACTGTAGCGGGACAGGTACAGTTCCCGGTCGAAGCCCAGCCGCTCAAGGCCCCGTCTCACATCTTCCCTGAGGCAGTCAGCGGCAGGAACATAACTGGTGTTCACCGTGTCATCCACCAGGCAGCCATTGGCATCAATCATGAGGTAGCCGCCCCTGAGGGTGGTCTCGATCACCGCATGGCATCCGCCCTCAAGCTGCCGCATAACCGTGGAGTCACTGCGGATCTCTGCCCCGCCCACATTGCGCCTGACGAAGGCGGCATACTCCTCCAGGGAGATCCCCAGATGGCAGTTGCTGAAGTCGCCGTTGTCAAAGCGCATCATCTTCAGGATCTTCCAGCGGGACACCGGAAGGCTGCTGATCTCACCGCCCAGGATCTCATCCTTGTTCAGGGAGGATACCACCGTGTTGACCTTGATCCGGCATGAGGGGTTGACACCCCGGATCAGGGACATGATCCGGCGGATCCGCTCCCGGGTGAGGAGTCCCCCGGAGGCGGTGCAGCGGCCCAGGCGCCTCATGGTGTCCGGATCAAAGCTGTCCAGGGAAAGACCCACAGTGTCCAGCAGAGGGACGTTTTCCCGGATCCACTGATCAGTCATCAGATAGCCGTTGGAGATCACCGACACCCGGTGCCCCAGATCCCGGCAGTAGCACACCAGATCATGGAAGAACCGCACCATCAGTGGCTCGCCTCCGGCCAGGTTGAAACTGCATCCGGGAAAGGCCCGGCTGCAGTTGTCTACAATCCGCTTCCAGCTGTCCAGCCTCAGGGAGCGGCGGCACTGGAACTTGGCAAAGCAGTGGGCGCAGCGGTAGTTGCAGTGCTCCAGGAGGTGCAGATTGAACTTGACTGCACCGCCCAGGGAGCCGGGACGGATCCCGGAGCTGACTCCGGTTCCCTCAGCTGATGACCTGGTGCTGTGCATGTCCATTTCCGATCCTCCTTTTTCCGCTGAACACGGGATGGTGCCGCTAAGTAATAGAACAAGCTCCGTGCCACAATCGGAAAAACTGGCAAAAACGCAGTCAGATCAAGGATCTATACACATTAAGTCCTCTGCACGCCCTCCCAACACTCACCCATTTGATATTATTTTCATAATACTATTTATTGTTTTTGATTACTGAATCTTCCGTACCTCATGCGGCCACCAGCTCATGCCAGCCAGCCTCAGAGGGATCGGATCGGATCCAGGTATCTTCCGGATCGGCAAAAACGGCGCAAAAAAAAGCCCCCGCAAAGCGGGAGCCCCAAGTCGGATATGTGCGGTCCGGAGATCCGGACCTTGTGTGTGTGAATCAGAAATTGTAAATAAAGCCCAGGGTGAGCAGATTGGCGGTCTTCTTGTTGAAGGCAGCCTTGAAGCGGTGCTCACCTTCAACGTAGAGCACGGAGTTGGTAGTCACGTTGAAGTCAATGCCGATGTTATAGAAGGATGACAGACGCTTACTCCGGCTGTTCACATTGGGAGCCTGCTTGGTGAGATCCTTGTCATGGTTCCAGATGTAGGCAAAGGAGCCGTAGAAGGAGAATGCCTGGCCGGGAGTAGTGTAGGAAAGCACAGTGTTCACACCGCTGCCCTTGTAGGTGTTCTGCAACTTGCCGTAGTTGTACACCACAGCACCGTAAACGCCGGGAGCTCCCCTGGTTCCGTAGTAAACGGAGCCGGCGACCTCTTCCTTGTCAGCACCCTGGTAGAAGTTCCGGACCATGTTCCATCTGCTGTCACGGCCCTCATAGTGGTTGTAGCCCAGCCAGAAGCCCAGGGGATCATCGCCAAGATCAAAGGCATAGCCCACGCTAGTGCCCACACCGTAGCTCAGATCATCATTGGTGTCACGGAAGCGGTAGGAAGCCAGGAAAGAGAGTCCCCCGTGCTTGAGTTCATAGATTGCCTGGCCGTCCTGGCGTCCACCGTAGTCATTTCCGGTGAAGCCCCAGTAGGTCACGCCTCTCTTACCCCAGTTCCAGAAGATATCGGTGACCTTGGTTACACGGTAGAAGGCATCCTCCAGACGGCCGAAGGTCAGTTTGCCGAAATCCTTGAAGTCAAAACCGGCATAGCCGTAACGGATCTTGATGGTGTTGTTAGCATTGTTGGTCTCCTGAGCCTGGAGATCGTACATCAGGTAGCCGAAGACTGAGAGGTTGTCATTAACCTTGGTGGTGCCGCTGGCGCCAAGACGGGCGGTACCGGCCAGACGGTGGTTGGCATCAGCGTCATTGTTCTGCAGATCAACCTTCATACGGCCAATGATGTTCAGGGTGGTGCCCTCATTGCTGTAAACATTGGCGGCTTCGGCGCCGGAGGCGGCCACAGTCAGAACTGCGGCGGCAAGAAGTGATAATTTAGTGTTCATTTTCTTTTCCTAGTTAGTTTCTGTTGTGATGAATAACCTAGTGATCATATAGGTTATGTAGATATATATTAGACCAAACAGGCACAAAGCGCAATGTTTTTTGAACCTCATCACATAACGGCGTATGTTATGCCATTTAATCAAAAAAGCAACAGTTTGATAAAAATTAACCAGTTATCAGCAGTCAGCAGACCACTACTTGGGCAAAAAAATTAAGCCGGAGCGGCAATCATGCGGCTCCGGCCTCAAAAAGGACAATGATGTAATTTTAGATCATCACTTATGCGCTGGGCTTCTGCTCCAGTAGCGCCTTAGCCAATGCAGACTTCTCCTTGGCCTTCTTGTTCTTGCCCGGCTTACCACCCACATACTGTTCAACAGCCAGGGAGAACTTCTCCCGCTCCCCTCCGCCGGACTCGGCCAAAGTGCAGAGCTGATAAATCCTGTCTGCCACCGGTTTCAGACGATCGGCATCGGCATCAGGGAGATCCCTGGTGATCTGCTTGCAGATCTGATTGATCGTGGAAAGGGAACTCCAGATCTCTGGAACATCTCCGGCAGCCACCCGGGACTCAAGACTGGGCTTCAGATCCGGATCCATAAGCACAAGGAGGCTGAGAGCATAAGGCTCCTTTTCAGCATCAAACTGTTCCCGCACCTGGTTTTTCCAGGATGACAGGCGGTTCTCTTTCTCCTCATGTTCCCGACGTTCCCTCTCTTCAGTTTCCTTTTGTTTAGCGAGTTTTTCCTCCTCCTCACGTTTCTTCGCCTCGAGCAGGGCCCGTTGTTCTGCTTTCCGCGCCTCTATGTCAGCCACCTTATAGCCATCTTCGGCCGCAAGGGTCAGACAGGCGTTACTGTCCTTGTTGCCAACAGGACAATAGCCGCCATTTTTGCTCTGGCAGGCTGATTTGATGTTTTTAAACTCATCAGGAAACGCATTGTAGACCTTGGAAGCCGTGGCGGCATTGTCAACCTTGGAGAGCTTAAGATAAACCACCATGGGTTTTGAAGTCTTCCACATCCTAACCAGATCCACATTCTTCCCGTCCCTATGGAAGGGATAGGCCTCCCCCATGCAACGTTCAAACCGATCAATGCATTCTGCCACAAGTCTGTCCCGGCCGCAGGAAAGCCCGGTAACCTTATCGCCGTCAAGAAGATAATATGGCAGGTTCACCGCATCCGGGCTGAGACGGAAACGGACCGCTCCTGCCCCCATAGGCTTGGCATGTCCCAGCAGATGATAACAGCCACCGGAACTGTCATTGCCGGAGCCAAAGGTCATGATCCACAACAAAGCTCCCAGCTCTTCCGGCCTAAGGTTATGAAAAACAATGGAGCCCTTAAACACATTCTCCGGCTCCACAAACTCGATACAGGTGCGGACATCTGTGTTGTCATTGGGATAAACAGGATCAGCAAGCCGCAGATCACTTCTGATCTTGTAAACCTTGCGCCCAGAAATGATGCTTTCTTCTTCATAGGGCTTCTGGAATTTAAACTTGCCCAGATACTTTGCGTAAAAAGTAGGCTTAGGCTCACCAAGGATGTAGGTTTCGTACAAAGTTTTGCACGAAGTGACCGAACGCAGATCAGAGAAGCCAACCCGGCTGCCATAGGATCTGCTGTCATCATCCATGGCGGAGCCAAACAGGATATCAGGAAGATCCGGGGCCTCCCTCAGGGTCTCATAACCGGTTTTATCGTAATAAAGATCATTGATGTCGGAAATCATATCCCCCACAGACTTCTTGCCCACCTTGCGCATGATCTGGCAGAAGCCCAGGGCTGAGTCACCTTCCTTTTTGGACTTGAGATACCAGACAGGAAAACCGTAGTTACGGTTCATGCAGTTCAGCACATAGTTATAGAGGTTGTCGGCCTTGACGCCGCCACTGTCAGCCTTCATTGGCGGAAGGGAATCACACAGTTCAGCCAGAAGCTTTTCGTCAATACTCTTCCAACGGGTCTGATCCTTAAGGTCATCCTCAGAATCAGCATAAAAGAAATAGTCAGTGAATTTATTCGCTTTGGTACTTTGCTTGTTGGCAATATTCTCATTCATGAACAGGAACATGCCCGGATACTTATGATCTTTGTCCTGGGTTCTACTGATGCTGACCACCTCTCTCCATCTTACGATCCTGCTGTCACCATTCTGATCTGTAGCAGTGGAACGCTTCTCAACAAGTTGTGCATAGACCAGGGGCATCAGTTTCCGTCCAGTGTCTTGTTCTTCCCTGTATTTGGCAATAAGTCTTTCATATTTCTCCTTGGCACTGGATGATTTCTTGAGTTCCAGGTAATTCTGCAGAAACGCAGCGGAAACGGTTGCACACCCGGGAGTCATGTCTTTTTCAGTGTGGGTCTTAAAAAATTCCCATTTTCCCGCATTGGCAGAACTGCGGCGGACCAAAATAGGCAGCAGCTGGAACTGGGACCCGGGTCCCTTTACCTGGGATATGCTCATCCGGAACGCATGCTTGCGGCTGTCAAAATGCTTCATCCGGCCGAAGGAAACGATTTCCAGGGCTGTCCGCAACATTCCCTTGATGCTGCTACCCGGAATAACAAACCGATCAGCGGCATCACGCTCCCAGCTCAGTTTTTTGTCACCGCCGTCCTCGCCCGGGCTGACCTTATGTCCCACACACAAAGGAGAGAAATTCTCCAGTTCATAGTCAATACGACCTGAGAGTCCGTCTTCAAACGGTACATCACTGGATACGTCCTCAGCCCAGTCCGGTGTGAAAATCCAGGATGAAAGGGGAACAAAGTCATAAGGCACAACTATGGGAGCAGATGAATAACCACCCTTCTGCGACCGGTTATCGTTAAATGCTGCCATTCTTCACTCCTCCCTGCTGAAACCGATGAACTGCTGGACATAAGGCTCGATCCGGCCGGCATCCTCACTGCTCATGCGGTACCAGTTCCGGTAGCAGATCTTGCCCTTCACCCCGTTGCGGTGCGCCAGATCCTGCCGGACGCACACCGAAAGATCCGTGCACACCATGTCCTTCCCCCCGGATCCGTCGCAGGTGTAGACATTCAGAAGAAAGCGGGAGCCGGTGAGCCGCCGGATCTTCAGGGTCTGCCCCAGATCCCCTAAATAGAACTCCGCCTCCTGGATCTTCCCCTTTCTATCATCCAGTGCACCCAGATCCAACTTGGTTCCGGCCTCCACGCTGTCGGAGAACATGATCCAGTGATCCACCCCAGTCCGGTCACCAATCTGCTTACGGAGCTCAGCAAGAATTTCATCCTCACTGTCCGGCAGTCTGGGGGACGACACTTCAAGCCTCCTGACCTCGTGCCCGGCCAATGCATCCGGTCCCCCGGCAGAGGTCTCACTCATCAGTTCATCTGTGCCCCAGACCAGGGCCTCAAGATCATCCTTGGATAGTTCAGTCATGGCTGTCCTCCTGGCAGTCAGTTCCGGTGAAGACGGCAGTGTCCCTGCCGGATCCCGCACAGATATTCAGAAACCCGTTCTTCAGATCATAGATGGTGTCTTCAAAAGACTTCATAATCGGATCATCCTGGTCGAGAAAACGCTGGGGACGCAGGCGGATGTGCACGGTGAAGGCGGGATCAACCAGCCGCACCTGACCGAAAAGCCCGGAAGGCATGACTCCCCCGGTGAACCTGTCGATCCGGTTGTGCATGCGGGTGATCATGGACCGGCATTCCACCACCGCATCGCTGACCATCAGGGATCCGGAACGTGACAGCTTCTGATCCCCGGGATCATTCACCCCGAAGAGCCGGTAATAAGGCTCAAGCTCAGCAGGCGGCGTCTCATTGTTCTGGAGAGCCCGGAGCATTGATGCCGGATCCCTGCTGTTCTCATCCTTTTTGCCGGCAAACATTTTCGCATTCCGGAGAAAATGGTACATGGTCCGGTGGGCCAGGATCCCCTTGATGGTGCTGCCGGGAATGACTATCTGGGCAATCTGATCCTGGTATTTGCTGCCGTTCCACCTCAGGCGGGTCTCCGAGTAGCAGTGCTGCACATTGTTCTCGTCACTGGCCTCCCCTTTCATGAACCCGAATTCCCTTTCCTGGGAGGCTCCCCTGAAGTTCTTCCTGGAAGAACTGCCGGTGCCAACCCGCATGGTTCCCTGGGAGCTCAGGCGGATATTCCAGGAGCGGGAGGGGGCAAATGCCACATCGGCAGGTGGATCCACAGCAACCTGGCGCTCCAGCAGAAACTCCCGCATCTTCCGGGCCATCTCGCCGGGCCTGTCCTTCCAGGCCTCCAGATCAAAGATCTCCACCTTCTGGCCAATGACCTTCAGCCGGCCCTGGCCGTTGGCGGTCTTGGATCCCAGGGAGAAATACCCGGAACGGAAGAACTCCAGAAACCTGAGACACGTCTCCTGCTCTTCCAGGGTCTCCAGTTCAAACCGGACATCAAAGGCAAAGCGCAGCCCCGTGGGCAGCACCTTGCTGTGGTACAAGGCGCCGTCATGGCAGACCCGGCGGGCATTCAGACGGCAGTGGGGGCGGACATAGTCGTTCTCGGCGGCACTGCTGACCAGGCGGTACACCGGATCATCCCCGACAGCATGATCCAAAGGCAGGAGCAGGCCGTCCCGGGACTGCCCAGGAAGGCGGGAGTTGCTGTCCAGAAGCAGGCCGTCGGACAGGATGATCCGGGAGGCCATTGATTTCCCTTGCTGATCGGCATAACCGAACCATTCATCAAGCTGCACCTTCAGAGAACAATTGTCAGGATCGCTGGCATTCAGGGTCTGCATTCCCTCGATGACACTCCGCCACACGCCAGTCAGGGAAGTGGCCGGCAAATAGGGAAGATCGTTCCAGTCCCGGGCCAGGGAGTCGCTGGACAGGAGATCCCGGTCACCGGAACAGACGGCCAGAGGAGAAACGGTTTCAACGGCGACACGCGCCAACATTATGATCTTCATAATCTCATCTCTCCTACATATTCCTCATTTCCCGGGAAAGCCGTGTGAGCTCTCCGGGTTTAGAAAGATCAAAGAGCCTCAGTTTGTCGAAGGCAAGTTTGAGGGCGCCCAGACTGCTGTCCCTGGCAATATCCATGAACTCCTTGGCAAAGGTGGTGTTGGCATTGCCCTTCCAGGCAAAATGCACATCCCAGGTGGTGCGGTTGGTCTCCCGCTGCTTCTCTGAATCGCCCTTGAGTTTGTCTTCAACGCCATTGTTTTCAGCCGCGCAGTCCTTAAGCTTGCGTCCGTCGTCAGATCCGCCTCTGATGACCGCCTCATGGATCTGGGACCACTGGCTGTTGTTGGGACCGTAATCCGCATCTCCGGCGGCACCGCCCTGGAAGGCGGCACTGTTACACTGCCGGGCCTGGAGATAGAGATCCCGGATCACTTCGATGATGTCTGCAGCCTCCCTTCTGAAGTCAATAAGTTTCCGATCATCCGCAGATCTTCTGGCGACATAGGTTTCCAGATAGCCGTACTCACCCTCGCAGGCTTCGGCACAGGCTGCACCTCCCGTCTTCCCGACCATGGGGATCCGAAGCTCCGGGAAGAGTTCACTGCCCGGCTTCCCAGGCTCAAGGATCTCCCGGTCAATCCAGGCGGGATTCACCAGCACCCTGCCCAGACCCTGATGGCGTCCCAGGCCGATGCCCTCCCGGGCAATCTTCACCAGATCCGCTGTATCCAGGGAGCCGCCATTCTTCAGTTCAAAGGCGATGATGCTGCCCCGCTTCACCAGGCACTTCTCCCCGTCATAGCCGTTGCGCTTGCGGTTGAAACTCCGGATCCTGGAGGTGCGGATAAAGGACTTTTCCGGACAGAAGGTACATTTGCCCGTCTGATCATCCCCCAGCCACAGGTTGGAGGCCTGGGGCACAAAGGTTCCGGCACCGCTGGCAAGATCCACAAACTCAACGTCGCTGAGGCACCAGAGGCAAAGCCGATCTCCCAGGTTTGCCGGCGCATGGAATGCCGCATCCACGGCGCCAGATGTCTGTTCCTGATCCAGCAGTTCCAGCCGCACCCGGCCGAACTCACTGGAGCGGCACTTGCCAATGCGGATCACAGAGTTCAGGAAGGAGGTGATCTCCCCTGCCAGTTCCGGATCCCCGGCAACGTCCTGGGGAATGTCCGCATAGCCCCAGAACACAGTGCCCGGCTCAATGAAGTTCAGGGTGAAGAGCTGGCTGTCCGATGCAGTCTTGGTTGTGCGGTCAATGGCGGTCTTGGTGACAGAGCTCCGGCGGACCGAATGCCTGCCTCCCACTGAGTTTAGGTAGCCCGACCGGACCTGCTTCAGCTGCTTCTCACCCTGCTGCGTGGCCGCCCGGTTCACATAGGGTGCCACACCCTCCTCAGTACCCTTCTCATAATACAGGCAGCTGGGGGCAGGCAGGACGGCCAGCCCCTCGTCCGTCAGGGGGAGGGCATTGGCAAAGACTGCCTCGTTGTTCTGAAAAAGCCGATCCAGGATCTGCTGCCGCTCCTTATTTTCCCGGGCATAGCCCCGGTAGAGTCTTCCCGCCAGGGCGCCGGCAACGGCGCTGCCGGGAATGCAGTCCAGGCAGATCTGGCTGTAGTCGCTGCTGTGGCTGGCACTCATGGACACGGGATCCAGAAGCACTGCCCTGTAGTAATATCTCCTGCTTGCGCTTTCTGTAGCCATCCTCAGTCCTCCATTGGCACCAGTTTCCAGATGCAGCGCCCGAATCCCCGGCGCCGCTTCCCGCCGATCTCGGTGATCATGGCTGCCACATCACCGAACATACCGGCGATCTGCCGCAGATCCTCCGCCCTCACCGGCATGGCCTTCTCCTGATCCGGATAGGGAGCATCCAGGGAAAGCTCGGCATGCAGGTGCAGGGGCACCACCACCTCCATGGTTCTGAGGCTTTTGTCCCCGGCGGTGCCCGTAATTTTGTCAATGGCCGTGTTCTTGACAGTGGTGAACAGGTGCTCGGTGTCTCCACGGCCGGCGATCCGGCTCCGCACCCCCTGGGGAATGGCACCATTGGAGAAGTGGATGAGCCCCTCAGCCAGAAGCTCGTTAACAGTTCCAGCTGCGCCTTTCCCTTTGGTGCTCAGATCTGCCCCGGGACAGCCGAAGATCAGCCTGGTCAGAGCCTTGGCAAACTCATCCCGGTCGGCACCAACAGCATTGAAAGCGTCAAACCACCCGGCTTCGGCGGCGCTGGCAAAGGCCTCACGGAACACCCCCTTCAGGGACTTGCCGGGAACATAGGGAAAGCCGCTGCTGTCCCTGAGGGCTGCCTCATCACTGTAGGCGCCTCTTTCCCTGCCGGTTCCCACAAACCAGTAACCGAGAAAACTGACCGTCAAATCATATTTCACAAACGAACTGTCCGGCATTGTCAGATCTCCTAAACTCAATCATCTTCATCCTGATCCTGGTGAGCACCTTTCTCTCCCGAGGAACTGCTTAAGAAATGGTTAGCAACGATAAGATCATCCAGAACAGAGAACTTCCTAACGGTACCGTCATTTTCCCCGGCCGGACGAACAAACCGATCCTCCAATCCGCAGACACTGCCGGGATCCGGGCTGGCAAAGTTCATCCGGGACCAGGCATAGACCCACCGGTTCACGCGCTCTGCCACCTCTTCAACATTCTTCAGGTAGTCCCGATTGGCCATCAGGCGGAACTCCCGCTGCCACTCGTCCACATCCCCGTTCATCATGTGTCCGGTGATCTGCCTGAGACCGGCAAAGATCTTGGACCGTGTCCGTTCGTCTCCAACAGTCACCGCATCTCTGATATCCTCCAGGGTGAGGATCCTGTCCCTTGCCCGCACGTCAGCAAACTCATCCCGGCAGACAAAATAGACGCAGTCGCCGGTGCTGATGGCAGTTTTTTTGCCGTCAGAACCCGTGAATGTCCGGGTGCGTCCGGTGCTGATCAGGCTGTCAACGTTTAAGGTCGCAGCCGCCGTGGACATCCTGAAGACCGCCACTGCCGAATAGAGGCGTGAACTGCCGTCCCCGCCGCCACCGTACAGTTCAGAGCAGATCAGGCTACGTTCCTCCGGAGTGTAGTCCCCGTCCCCGGGCCGGAGCTTGGTGAGTTTCTTGGCCCGCTCCGCCAGCCCATCCACCAGGCGGATGCTGTTGAAGAAGGGGTGGGATTTCTTGTTGAAGAGGATCCCGCCGCTGGCTGTCAGATAGGGGGGCAGCCCGCCACCCTCAAGAACCTTCTTTAGCAGTTCGTTCTTTAGGATCGCTTCGCGGGAGGCTAGGCGGAACTCCCGGCAGTAGTCGATGACAAAGTCATAGGCATATTTGGGATCCACCAGCACCGTGAGATCATCACCGCCCACCACCAGGGGCCGGAAAACCGGCACCCGATCCGGACTGTCCACGGAAAAGCCTGCCCGGCGGAGCATCTCCCCGGTGGCCTTCCGCACCGCACGCAGGGTCACATCCTCCAGCATGTCGGAGAACCAGCGCATCTTTTCGCTGTATTCGTCCCGGCTTCGGTCCTGCAGATGCTCCCGGAGTTTCATCAGGATCTGACCCATGCCATTGCCGTCCAGATGGATCAGGGCAATGTCATTGTCCTTTGGCAAATCACTAAAAACTCTGAAAGCAGACTCAAGGAGACTAGCCTCACCTAAGGGATCCTCTGCGATACCTTCAAGTATTTTTTTATACAGGGATAGTTTCAGTTCTTTGTACTGTTTCAAGTTCTCCATCTGCCGGATCCGCACCGTGGGCAGATCCTGGTACTCCGCCCCGTTGGTCCGGACGGCCGCAGATCCCGTCCGGGGAGTCGACTGCACCACCGCCGTGGCCCGGGGAAAGGGCACCGGGGAAGTGCTGGCACTCTGCTGCAGGGCACTGAAGGCCGCCTTCAAAAGACCGTGAAAATTCCCCTTCTGAACCTTGAGATCCTTGTCATCATCCGTCACCAGGGCGTCACAGTAGGCCATCTCCGGGAAGGCCTCCTGGAAAAACAGCAGCCACCAGGTGCGCAGTTTCCGGAGCAGTTCAGGACTGTCACTCCAGCAGTAGAAGGCACCGCCCTTGGCCCGGGTGAAACGGATCTGGATCTTGGGGTTGCCGCGGGCCTCGGGTTTAAAGATCGCCAGATCGGATAGATCGGCCAGACCTGCCTTCTCCAGGACGCCGAAAAGCATGCTCTGCGTGGAATCATCCATCAGTCCGGCCAGGGCGTTGCTCACCTCCACCACATTCCTGAGCTTTCCGGCCCGTCCCAGATAAGCCTGGATGGACTTGGCCTCAAAAAGATAAATACCCGTCACTCTGCTCTTCCTCTTCACACACTTCCCAGGATCCGCCCCGGCGCCCGAGACCGGATCACACAGCCGCCATCCACTCCGTTAGGAGGGCTGAACAACAGATGCTATGCCTTCAGCCGCCATTCTGCAAGAAACAGCAGCAGTAACACGCCAGAAAAACAGCATCTGTCACAAACAGACACAAAACACGGCACAGATCACACTCAAACCGGGCATCCCAGGTTCACAGCACATTGGTGGAGGAGAAATCCGCCGCATCCCTGCCGATCCAGAGGATATCCGGCTGGGAGCACATGTCCCTGACATCCCCGGCCTGGACAAAGATCACTGTGGCCTCGGGCTCCGGACTGATCAGCTCCGTCAGTTCCCGCCTGAGGCTTGCCAGCTCCCGCTCCGTAAGCCGGCAGCAGAAGACCGAATACTGCAACCGCTCCCCGTGGCCCTCCAGGAACTTGCACACCCGGCGCCGCAGTTTGTCATCGGAAACGTCATAGGCAACAATATGAAATTTTCGCACTGTGCTCCCTCCCCTGGATCATTCCTGCCCGGCCTGCTGTCTTCCGCCCTATCTGGTCTCCATGCCCTGGTACCGGTCCAGCTCTCCCCGGAGGACCTTGCACAGGATCTTGACCTGCAGGGTGAAGCACCGGCGCCAGCTGACCTTGTAACCGAACTCGGGATGGGTGATCAGGCTCTGGACCTTGTTCTCATAAAGTCTGATGAACTTCTTCCGGGCCTCGGGGACCATGGTGCATCTGACAGCGATCTGCTCACCGTTTTCCCCTTGCCGGTATTCAAAGGTGAAGTCTCCGGGAGTCAGGTAATTCCGGGAGACAATGTTGATCACCATGGAGTCCACCACCAGGGGCCGGAACTCTTCCATAATGTCCAGCACCAGGGCCGGCTTGCTGCTGCGCTGGGAGTGGAGGAAGCCGATCCACAGGCTGAGCCCCTCAGCCAGCACCGCCGCGGTGAGATCCCGCTCCAGGAGCGCATAGCCGAAGGACAGCATGGAGTTCACCGGATCCCGGGGCGGCTTCCGGTTGCGTCCGTCCATGACAAAGCCGCCCTGGCGGGCGACAAACCGGGACAGACCGTCCATGTAAATGGCCGCGGCCTCACCCTCATAGCCCATGATGGTGGCGGGCTCCCGGGCCCGGAGCACCCGCTTCTGCAGGCGCATGAGCCGGGAGGAGACATCCTTCCAGTAGTCATGATCGGGGAGGTTTCTCAGGTTCCTGAGGATCAGCACCCTCTGGTTGTGGATCTTGGACTTGATCATGGAGCCGCCGATGGCTGCGGCGGAGCCGGGATCGGTGGCGCAGAGGATCTGGCCCCTGAGGGAAATGGCGTTGCGGACCCCCAGGCGGCTGCCGGATGTCATGCCGTAAAACCAGCCGTTGGAGGAATAGTAAAGTACCGGGATCTCCCGATCGCACAACTGGCGCAAGGCCTGGGTGGTGACCTGGATGTTGCCCATGAGCACCAGGCTGCCCACCTCCCCCAGAGGCTTGGAGATCTCCTTCTCCTCAGTCCGGATCACCAGCTTCTCCCCGGAGATCCCCACCCGGGCTCCGTTGGTGGTGATGTAAAAAGGCTCCCGATCCTCCCGGGGGGCAAAGAAGGAGCGGCGCATCTCCCCGGACATCTCGTCATAGCCCAGAAGGACATTCCCCTCGTCCGGCAGGCAGATCCCGGCGATCCGGCAGGAGTCGCACACTGCGGAGGCGTCCTTGGCCACCGGTGCCTTGGCGGATCGGATCAGCTCATAAACCCCGTTGAGCAGCCGGATCAGCTCCGTCATGTCATGCTCAGTGATCTCCACCTGTTCGCACAAGGTGCCCCGGCGGCTGCGGATAAGCCCGGTGGAGCAGCCGATGCCGTTCTGCTCCAGGACATAGGAGTCAAAGGCCAGGCGGAGCCGGCACTCCTCCGCTGACATGGTGCCGCTGAGGACCAGGATGGCCAGGGCCCCGCTGGGCAGTGCGCACAGCGGAATAACCGAGCGCAGGAGCTGATCCCGGGAAGTCATGCGCAGGATCTCGTGGAGAACCGCCCGGCTGCCGTCCTCCAGATCAAGCTCAATATCCATGGGCGGCGGAGGCTCGTCGGGCTCATCAGAACGGAGGGCACTCTCATCGTGGAAGCGCAGCCAGCACTCCCGGCGGCACCGGCGGTAGGCCAGCACCAGATCCGGGGAAATGGCAAAGGCGGTGTTGATCTCCTTCCGGGCCTCCTGGGCCAGCTTGTCAGGCTCCGGAAGCGTGTTCTCCTGGCTTTCCATGGCTTAGTTCCTCCCATGATCCAGAGCACTAAATTAACAGTCCCGGACCGGGGTTTTCCAGTGGCGGGGACTGAAACATGACTGCCGGCACAGATAACTTGGCTGAAAATTGATAGGCTTCACACGATGGGGATCTCATGTCCACGCTGGAGGGAAGAAAGGCAATTGGACCGCACGGATAACGCAGACAGCCCGGGGAAATGCATGTCCCTGGAGGCCTTTGCCGCCTCCTACCGGGGGCATATCCCCGGCGCCGGGACGGTGGCCGCCGGGCCGTGCTCCAGTCTGAGATCCCCGGCAGACGCTTTCCCGGAAAGCGCCGGGGATCAGCGGCCGCCCCTGATCCTGACCCCCTCCCAGAAAACCCTCATCACCATGATGAGCCGTTTCCTGGAGCAGGACTCCGCTGACGTCTTCATCCTGAAGGGCTACGCCGGCACCGGCAAGAGCACCGTGCTGGCCCTCATCAGCGACTACTTCGCTTCCCTGGGGGAAAGTGGCGCCGGCTTCAGCCTGTTCGCCCCCACAGGCAAGGCCGCCATGGTGCTGCACCAGCTCACCGGCTGTCCCCGCTGCACCACCGTCCACCGGGGGATCTACGACACCCCCACCATCAGGAAGGGATCCGGCACCACCCGGGACTTTGACTCGGGGTTCAGCGCCGACGAGGCGGCCCGGCGCAGCCAGGAGCAGGGCAAGCCGGAGCTGGAGACCTTTGTCTCCGGGGAAGACGGCATAGCCCGGCGGAAATACATCGTCCCCCTGCGGCCTCTGCCCCCGGTGCCGGAGGGCCGGAAGCAGACCGGACATGTGTTCATCTTTGACGAGGCCTCCATGATAGGCAACGCCTACAGCGAGATGGACACCTTCCGCTTCGGATCGGGGTGCCTCCTGGACGATATCATGGCATACACCCGGTGCGGGGAGTCCTCGGGCCACCGGAACCGGATCATCTTCTGCGGGGATCCGGCCCAGCTGTTTCCGGTGAAAATGAACATGTCTCCGGCCCTGACCAGGGAGTACCTGGCGGAGCACTATCAGGTGACGGCCCGGGAATATGAGCTTACCGACGTGATCCGGCAGGACGCTGGCAGTTCCATCCTGGGCAATGCCACGGAGATCCGGGAGTCCATCCGCCGGGGCAGTTACCTGGAGCTTAAGATCACCCCCGGCAGAGACGTGACCCTGCTGACCGACAGCATCCGCACCGGAAGGAGCAACACCATCCCGGAGGATATCCTGACCTCCCCCAGCTATGATCCCCGGATCCAGGACGAGATCATCCGGATCTGCTTTGCCGTGTGCGGCAACCGGGTGCTCAGCTCCTGTGAGTTCCTCACCTTCAGCAACCGGGAAGCATACGAGATCAACAGCCGGATGCGGCAGCACATCTTCGGGGCCTGCGCCCCGCTGCTGGCGAAGAAAGACAAGTTGCTGGTGGTGCAGAACACCTACCTCCAGGACGAGATCTACCTGGCCAACGGCGCCTTTGTCCAGGTGGCGGAGATCCTGCCCCAGCATTTTGAGGTGCGCCAGCATGTCAAACTCCTGCGCCGGGATCTGCCGCCGGGATCTGAGAGGGATCTCCTGCTGACGGCCGCCGATCAGGATCATGTCCGGACAGATGTCACCCTCAGGGTCCAGCGGGTGCACCTGCGGAAGAAGGAGCCCAGCGGCAGCATTGTGGACTTTGACTGCTGGATCCTGCTCAATGATCTCCTGTGCGACGAGCCCGAACTGCCCCTCCATGAGCGGCGCGCCCTGCAGATCTACATCAACTCCCATCTCCGGAACCAGGATCACAGCTCCCAGGACTACCTCAATGCCGTCAGTCTCCGGGAAGCGGTGCGGGTCCGCTACGGCTACGCCATCACCTGCCACAAGGCCCAGGGCAACGAATGGGACAATGTGTTCCTCTACGCCCTGAGCAACAGCCGGAAGGGCTCGGAGGATCTGTTCCACTGGTACTATACAGCCATCACCCGGGCCAAGAAGCGGCTGTTTGTCATCAACCCCCAGCAGATCTCCCGCTTCTCCAACATCAAGATCATCACTCCGGGCTATGATCCCCTGGATGATGTCAGGCCGGTGATCCCGGATCTCACCGGCGCCGGCGGACGTTCCGGACCTGGAGCCGGGGCCGTGCCCGCCCCATCAGACAATGCCCCCGGACAGGGATCCGGACAGGATCAGAATGCGCCCTTCTCCCGGGATCCCGGTAAGATCCCGCCCCCGGCCGCTGCGCCGGTTCTGGAGCAGGGGGACATGATGCGCCTGGGGATCGTCAGCCGGCAGTCCCTGCTATGGTGGATGGCGGAGCAGATCCACCAGGCCCTGCACCCCCTGGGCATGACACTGGTGAAGGCGACCCACCACCAGAACCAGGAGCGCTACACCGTGAGTCTCCCGGCGGGGGGAAGCGCCGAGCTGCTGGCGTACTACAACAAGAAGCAGGAAATTACCAAATGCCAGTTCCTGGGATCCCCGGCTCTGCCCCCGGGAACAGCGGAGGCTCTGGCGGGTCTCACCGGAAAGATCTATCCCCGGCAGGAAGTCACCGAAGCGGAGATCCACCTGACCGAGGCCGAAACCGAGATCCTGGACAAGTTCCGGGAAGTGGCCCAGGGGATCGGCGGTCAGCTCACCCTCCGGCAGAAGTCCGGCTACTGCCTGACGGTGACCGTCACCCGGGATCTGCCTGACCGCCTCACCGGCAGGAAGATCTGCGAGCACTGCCGTGCCAACATCTATTTCAACTCCCTGGGCGCAGTGACCAAATTCTGCACTGCGGAAAACAATTCCGGTGCCCTGGTGCAGGATTTCAACACAGCAGTAGGAAAACTCACCTCATCATGTTAGCGATCGAGATCATAGACTACGGCCACGGCTCCGCCGCGGACAGGAATAACAACGCCAAGCTACTGGGAACCGGGGGACTGGCGCTGCACATCTATGATCCCGCGCTGCTGATCTTTATTCTCCTCCGGGGGATGCTCAAGTCCACCTCCAGATCCCGTGACCTGGTCATGGAGCTCCTGCACCTGGCCATGGAGCAGCCGCTCATCTGGAGCTACGATCAGCACACCAAGGCGGACTCAGTGTGCTTCTTCTTCAGCCTGATGAGGTACGGCAGTCTCATTCCCCTCCAGCGGATGCTGAACAACGGCTGCCGGGGAACCACCCTGGAGGCCACGGCCCAGGAAATCACCGGACACCCCCTGGGAGGGATCTTCCTGGCGCCCTTTGAGCGCCAGGATCTGGACATGCTCGCAAGGGAAAGGCTGATGGATTTCGTCAACGGATCCACCCTGGGACCGGATCTCCTGAGTGTCAGGAACTGCGGGCGGAAACTCCAGGTGAAGATCCTGCCCGAAGGCGCTGTGAACAGGATCCTGAGTCTCTGGGACGGCTCCATGGAGCATCTGCCGGATCTGGCCGGGGATCTGATGGTCAAGTCCCCCTACTATTCGAAGGACAACTGGTTCCCGGTAAGGGGAGAACTGTTCAAATACTGCATCACCGCCGGCGCCCACCCCTCTGTCACCAAGGTCATCACCTTCACCGACACGCTGCACAAGACCCTGGTGAAGCACGTGACCTCCAGCACCAGTGATCCGGAGCTCATCCGCCTGGTCACCGGAATGCAGCCGGATCAGAGCCTTCCCGACGACAGCAACAGCCATATCCACATCCTGCCCATTGTGGGAGATGGGGAGAAAATTGTAGGTGCCGCACTGTGGCTCCGGGAGGAGTTCTCCAACCGGCTCCGCTCCCTTCTCAGACGGGAGCTGCTCCTGAAATACGGCCCGGAGTCCATGACCCTGGCCCCGGTGAACTGCGCCCGGTTCCTGGCCAACCTCAACCTGAACCTGCTACGGCCCTTCGCCCAGCTGGCAGGATGCTCCTGTGTCTGGCGGACCCTGACCCCCTTTGTTCCCCCCAGGTTTGTGAAAAAGACCGGTGCCAACAGTATCGAGGGGCAGATTGCGAAGGAGCTCCGGGATCTGGGGATCACCGCCGGGATCCGGAGCATCCGGGTGCTGTTTCTGGAAAACGACGCCACCATCCTGAACCGGGGTGAGCGGAAGCCCAAGGTGCCCATCAGGTTCTCCGTGAAAATTGAGTTCGCCCGCTTGGTAACGGGACCCATAATGCTGGGCTACGGCTCCCGCTTCGGCATGGGGATGTTCTACTGCGTCCCCGGAGAGGCCCCCTCGGAGCCCCAGCCCAGCCCCGTCGGCGATCTGGAAACGTGGACCGAAGAGGATGATCTTCCAGAGATCCGCAATGATGCCTGGAGCCAGCTGGTTGCCAGCGGGGGAAATCTGGAAAGATGGACCGGCGGCTTTGAGGATATCAGCGGCAATGACACACCGGCCCCAGCCCCGGGCACAGAGCCGAAAGCAGATACAGCAATGGCGCCGGGATCCGTCAGCTCTCCCCAGCCCAGTCTCTCGCCGGACAGTCCCACTCTCCACGATGCCATGGCCCGGCCGGATGACACCATGAAACAGCATGGCTCACCGATCCCGGAGGATACCGGCGGCCAGGGCACACCCTCATCAGCCCGGGGCAGGAAGCAAGGAGCCGGCGGCACTCCCCAGTTCATGATCAACCCGGCCATAGCCATCCCCCGGAGCGGCACTGCTGCCAGCGGATCCTTCAAACTGGAGCAGATCCTGTCCCAGTGCCGGCGCTCCCGGAAAAGATCCCGGAACAAAGACAGTGCCGCAACCGGCATGGCTGAGAATGGCAGTCCCGGCACCCGACTGAACCCGGACAGTTCGCCGTACCCTGACGGCTCACCATATCCGGAGACACAGCCTCCTCCTGACAATTCACCCTATCCGGACGGCGGCTCGCCCTTTACCGAGAGACCGTCCCAGCCCCGGTCATCACGTTCCCCGGACAGTTCACCCTATCCGGACGGCGGCTTACCCTTTACCGAGAGACCGTCCCAGCCCCGGTCAACCCACTCCCCGGACAGTTCACCCTATCCGGATGGCGACTCGCCCTTTGCCGAGAGACCGTCCCAGCCCCGGTCAACCCACTCCCCGGACAATTCACCCTATCCGGACGGCGACTCACCCTTTGCCGAGAGACCGCCGCAGTCCAGATCAGCACCCGATCCGGAGGATGATCCGCCAGTCCCGGCTACAGATCACCAGCAGGAGCATGAATTTGCGCAGGAAGAGGAGCGTCCCGCCTCCTGGTCGCCCTCACCCTTCGCCTTTTCCTTTTTTCCCGCCCCCTCCGTGAAGCCCCGGAGTGAATTCCGCTCCTTCCTGCTGGAAAAATACCTGACCTCATCCTCCCCGGCCAGATCCGGAGATACATCCGGAGAGCAGGATTCCGGATCCTGGCAGGATCCCGAGTATGATGAAGAGGAGGATGAACCCGAAGACGATAAGCCCGAAGCGGCAGAGAAGATGTTAAGCATCCTCCCGGATCTCCCGGAATCAGAGGAGAGCGCTGAAACCGGCACTGGAGAGAAGGATGCTCCCGGAGATCAGGAGTCCACTTCCCAGGATAACCGACAGGCCTCCCCGGAAAAGGAAAAGCCTTTCCGGACCTTCAAACTGGAAAGTTTCCTGACCAGCCTGAAAAAGAACCGGCAATAACCGAAGCCGGGCGGAACCAAAGGCGGGCAGAACAGGAATTCAGGCGGCAGGAGATGCAGATCAGATCTGAAATTCTCCCATAAGATCGGGTGGAAGGTCGTGAGGACACCCCGTGCGTTGCACGGATTCTGCGGATTTTAAACGGCGTTTTTTCCCGGCCGGATCCGGGGAAATTCTAGGCCGCGGATCCTGATCCGGCCAGACCAGCCGCTCAAAAAAAAATCCTCCCGGAAACAGGGAGGAACTCCTTGGTACAAAACGTCAAACGCAGATCTGATCAGGGGGATCTGATCTGCGGCAGAGCCAGGCAGATGATCCGCCCGGGAAGCCATCAGATCCGGCAGTCAGATCCCGCGCCGGATCTCCGAGCTCAGAGATCCTGCCTCTTCTTCACGCAGTCAATAAAAATGTCCGTGAGATCCGGATCGAACTGGGTTCCCCTGCCCTCCTTGATGATCTCAATGGCCTTGATCTTGGGGAAGGGCTCCTTATACACCCGGGGTGACACCAGGGCGTCATAAACGTCAGCCAAAGCCATGACCCGGGCCTCCAGGGGGATCTGCTCCCCGGACATGCCCGTGGGATAACCCCTGCCGTCATAGCGCTCGTGATGGAACAGGGCAATGTTGTAAGCAATGGAGAAGTAGTTGCGATCGTTCAGATCCTTGATGCAGCGGTGGATCAGATCGGCACCGAACTCGGAATGCTTCTTCATGACCTCATACTCCACGGCAGACAGTTTGCCGGGCTTGTTCAGCACATTGTCGGGGATCTTGATCTTGCCCACGTCATGGAGGGGGGCGGCTTCCTTGACCTTTTCAATGTAGGCCTGGGTCACCTGGGGGAACTTGGGATTGCCGGCCATGCCGTTCAGCAGCATCTCCACCAGGTTGGCAGTGCGGACAATGTGACCGCCGGTGCTGGAGTCCCGCTCCTCAATCACGTCGGCAATGGTCTTGATCATATGATGCTGCAGGGAGAGGATCCGCCGGCTCTGATTCTCCAGCCGCCGCACCGCCAGGAGCACCAGGGGGAGCAGGAAAAAGAGCCCCAGCACCGTGCTGCTGATCAGCACCCACTCGGTGGCATTCTGCTCCATGTTCCGGAAGAGAAAGTAGCACAGAACGGCAGAAAGGATCATCACCGATGAAATTTTGACACACGAGACCACCACACTGCCGGGATTCAGAATATCCTCGGTGAACTCTTCTCCAAGCCTTCCTTTTGACTTCATAGCAGAATATAACCTCTACTGTCCTCACAATCTATCCAATCACCAGCCGATCCTGCACCGGCCGTCCCGTCCCCGGCAGTTCCTGCCGGGAAGTAGCATGCTAGAAAAACTTCTTCACCGTCAGCACGTTCTGGCAGTTCCGGTACTCATATTTCATCTCATCCACCAGCCTCTTGACCATCATGATCCCCAGACCGCCGATCTCCCGCTCATCCGCCTCCAGGGAGACGTCCGGATCAGTGCACTGGAGGGGATTGAAGGGTTTGCCGCTGTCGGCAAAGGAGACATCAATGGAAGCGGGCTGGGCGCCGCAGGAGATCTCCACGTGCACATCCCCCACCTCGGGCACATAGGCATAATTGACGATGTTGCTGAAGATCTCATCCACCACCACGCACATCTGGTGCTTTATGCGCTTGGAGCAGTCCTGGGCGTCCAGGAAGTCCGTCACCATGGCGGTGATCGGCTCCAGCTGATCCATGGTGGATTTGACAGTGATGCTTCTGGCAGGCATGTCTTGGTCCTTCAGCTCAAACTTCTTATCATAGGTGACGCACAGCATGGTGATATCGTCAAACTGCGGCGCGTCCTGGACGAAGCCGTTCACACTGCTGAAAACCGCCTCGCAGAGCTTTCGGGGGCCGGGCTCCTGCACGGAGTTCAGAGCCTGGACGGTCCGCTCCAGACCGTAAAGCTCCAGGCTTTCCCCGGTGGCCTCCGCCACACCGTCGGTGTACAGGAAGACGCAGGATCCGGGCTCCAGGGTAATCTCATACTGGCGGTACTTGATCCCCGGCATGCCGCCCACCACAAAGTCATGCTTGTCCTTCAGGATCTCGAAGATCCCTCCAGGATGGCGCACAATGGGAAACTCATGGCCGGCATTGGCGGCGGTGAGGACGCCGGTGCACAGATCAAGGATGCCCGTCCACACCGTGACAAACATCTCCTCCCGGTTGTTGCGGCAAATGGCCTCGTTGACCTCAGTCAGGGCGGCGGAGGGGCTCCTGCCCTCCATGAGGGCATTGCGCAGCAGCAGTTTGGCCATCATCATGAACAGCGCAGCCGGCACCCCCTTGCCGGAGACATCGGCGATCACCAGTCCCAGGTGGCTGCTGTCCAGGAGGAAATAGTCATAAAAGTCGCCGCCCACTTCCTTGGCCGGCTCCATGATGGCATAGATGTCAAAGTCATCCCGGTCGGGAAAGGCGGGAAAGGTGCTGGGCAGCATGTCCGCCTGGATCCGGGTGGCCAGGGAGAGCTCCGTCTGGATGCGTTCCTTCTCGGCAGTCATGGTGGTCAGGTGATCTTCGAATTCCGAGATGTTGTTCTCCATGTCGGCCATCACATGAACCAGACTCCTGAGCTCAGTCCCGGATCTGATGTTCAGGCCGGCAAAGTGATCCTTGGTGTCAACATTGTTGATCTTGTCCTGAACATAGCCCATGGCGGCCGCAGCGATGCGGTTGATGGGATCCACGATCCGGCGCCGCAGGTGAAGCACTTCCGCTACAGCCCACAGCCCCACCAGGAGCATCATGGAAAGAGAGAAATAGAAGATGAAGGTGCAGATGCTGTGGGTCAGTTCCCGGAGGGTCACATCAGCTAGAACGAAAGCGATGATTTTCCCCTCGGCGTTGCGCAGGGGATAGCCGCTGGTGCAGATCCAGCCCCAACGCTCGGTGTTGTCGATACTGTAGTGGTAGGTGTCCAGCCCCCAGTTGAGGAACTCGTCAATCTCCTCGTCCTCAACCGGCTCCCAGTCGCCGGGATACATGCCTGTGTCCTCGTTCTCATCAGGATCGACAATGTAAACCAGGGCTTTGGTCTTGGGATCGTAGACTCCGATGTAGACGCCGAACAGATCGCTGTTGTTCAGAAAATCATCCATGTAGTCCTTGATCTTCTGATAGCCGTCCTCGGCGTAGATATCATAGAACTTCCGCCGGACCTCCTCGGTGTAGACATTCCGGCGGTCCTCATCGGACAGGGTGTGGTAGCGGGCCATGACCCGGTTGACTATGGACTCCAGTTCCTCGGAATGATCCTTGAGGGCGATGGTGGCGGTGCGGGCCAGATTGTGGGAAAGGGCGATGTACTGATCGGTCAGGGCCACCACATACATGGCAAGTCCCACCGCCAGGGCGATGAGGCCGTGGAGGATGGCTCCGAAGGCAGTGGATCGGAAGACAATGGTGGAGACGGAAAGGGAATGATCCCTGCCGGCTTTTCCGCTGACAGTGTCGGCACTGGCCATAATGGCACGCTATTCGATGGTCAGGATGCCGGAAAAGCCCGTGATGTCAAAGATCTCCATGATCACGTCATTGACGTGGACAACCTTCATGCCGCCGCGGCCGTTCATGATCTTCTGCACGCTGAGCAGCACCCGAAGGCAGGCGGAGGACATGTAGTCAAGCTTCTCCATGTCCAGCGTCAGGGTCTCAACGCCGACAAGCGCGCTCTTCAGTTCCACATCGAAGTTGGGAGCAGTGATGCTGTCAATCCGGCCGGACAGATAAATCACAAGATCCGTTCCGTTCTTAACTTTGTCGATAATCATGGTATTGCAAATCTCCAGGGTAAGCTGCCACTCAGTCACCGGTTCTCAAATCCGGCATGCCTTTCCGGCGGCAGCACGGTCCCGCCCATGGCCGGAGCACCGGTCCGCCGTCCAGGCAGAGTGCGGGAATGAAACATGCCTTAGTCAATGCTAGCAAATCCACATACTTATAAGTGAGAAGTTGTTCGCAAGTTGACACCCGGCGCCGCCAGGTGCCACGCTCTCTGCATGATAAACAAACAGGCAGGAATAAACCAAACTCACTGAGGATCGGGCGCACTCACCGGGGGCTGCCGGCCCTCCCGGATCTCCGGATCAGATCCGGTTGCCCGGACCGGGATCCCCGGGGGACTCCCGCCGGATCTCGTCCAGAAAGGCCGCACAGATCTCCCGGAAGGATGCCCCTCTTCAGTCCGGGGTGACGATGGCACCCACCGATCCCAAAAGGAGGAACAGCAGGCTTCCCCCCAGAATGCAGCCTCCCTGGAAGCCCAGTTCCCGGATGAAGCCCGTCAGGGTGAGGGGCCGGCCGTCAGCGCCGGTCTTACCGGTGAGGAACATGTTCAGCAGGCCGATTTTCCGGTCCTCAAGCCGGCCGATCAGCTTCAGGGAGCCGTCCGGCTGCACGGCACGGATCACCGGATGCTCATAGACATCTTGGCGGATCCCCTTGCCGAAGTAGAGTAGCACCAGAAAAGCCGCGAGCACATACCAAGCAGCCCCGTACTCCGGGCGGAAGTTGGCCATGAAGGGCTCACCGCCCATGATCAGAAGCCGGATCAGGGCAGCGGGGAAAACCGGCAGGAAGACGGTGATCAGGATATTGATGATCATCACCAGGATGCGCCAGAAACCGTAAAACTGCAGCCGGACCTGAACCGGCGCGCCGTCCGGCCCGGGCTCAAAGAACACAGGGGTGTTGTCGTAGGGGTTCTTCAGAATGTCCCGCCCCTCAGTCACCGTGAGGAGTCCGTCCTTCCGGGTGGCTGCGGACACCTGGGAGCGCAGCACCTTCCTGCGGCGCACCATCTTGGCGTTTTTGCTGAAGATGGCAAAGATGATGATCCCGGGCACAACTGTAAGGCCCAGGGCCTCGGAGGGCGCAAAATAGCACAGTGCCAGCACCAGGATCAGCAGGGTATACACCGTGGGCTCCACCAGCCAGGGATAGGTCAACCGCTCCCGGCCGGTGCTGGCCACCATGCGCCCAGTCTGGCCATTCATCACGGCGGTGAAATTCCCCTGCCGGATGATGTACACCGGAAGCAGGGCGGAAAGCACAAACAGATCCCCGGTCTTAAGGCCGATGTCCACCCCCGAAGTCTGCATGATCCTGCACACCTCGGGACGGAAATCCTCCGTAACCTCCTCGGCAATGCGCTTTGCGGTCTCCGCATCGGACAGATCGGCAAACTTGACCCGGGATCCCGCGATCACCCCCAGTTCAAAGGGACGGACTCCAGTCCAGTCAAAGGGCTCGGCGTCATTCAGCACCAGGTTGTCAAACTGCCTGGAGGTATTCACCGCCGTACCGTTCAGAAAGCCCGAGCAGTGGTAGCGCCGATCGGTTCCCGCCCGGGAGATCTCCGCCGACACCGGTCCCCGGGCAAGCTGATAAGGGAGATAGTAGCCACACAGCCGGGACACGTTGGCGGCAACGGCCCTGCCTTCCGGCGTGTTCTGATGGGCCTGGCCCCAGGCGAGCATGCGCTCCCGGGCCTCCTCAGGGGTGATAAAAAAAGGAATGATAAGTTCTGGAAGCACAGCAGGATCCATGAACTCCCGGCGCAGCAGTTTGCTGCCGCAGAAGTCACAGGTCTCAAGAGCCTCCCCCTCAGGAAAGACAACCCTGGCACCGCAGGTGCTGCAGGCGTATTCCACCAGGGGGACATCCTGGCAGGAAAGGGCGGCCACAGTACTGTCCCGCTGGAGCTGCCGCCACCGGCTCAGCTCAGAGCGAAAGGACTGAACACCTGTGACCTCACCACAGTGGGGACAGGCAAAACTCTGGCGCTGAATGTCAAAGAAGGCCGGAGCGCCGCAGTTGCGGCAGAAGATCCGCAGGGGATCCCGGTGCTGATGATCCATGAAAGTCACTCCCTCCCTCCCAGAGCAGGATCGGAAGATAGCAGAATGAAAAGCCTCACCGGCCGCCACCCGGCGGGGACCGCCCCTGGCGGCCCGGAAAACCTGGACTCCCCGGCAGGGACTCACCGGAGCCGGAGCCCCAGGGAACTGCTAGACCTTCCGGTCATGATCCGGATCGGTGCTGGATCCGCAGTAAGGACACACGCTTATGTCCACCGGCCTGAGATCCAGGCATGCCCCGCAGCGGGGGCACCGGATCCAGCGCCGCATCCACAGGAGAGCCATCACAAAGGCGGTGGCGGAAAGGAGCAGACAGAGGAGCAGCTCCCGGGGAAGAGTACCCTCCTCCACAGTCGCAAGAGCATATGCGCAGCAACAAAAGCCTCCCAGGCTCAAGGCCAACAATACATAGCCTGCACTCCTGATTTTCTGCTGATCTTCTGCGGATCCCGAAACATGATCTCACCCCCTGCCAGATGTTCACCGCCGTCTTTTTCCGTTTTCCCCGCCACCTACGCCCGCCGGAGATGCCGGCGGGACGCATCATCCCGGGCAGATCGGCCGGCGCCGGATCACCCTGACCGGGCCTGGTGTCCCGGGCGCTCCAGCCGGAGCAGAGGCAAAGCCTCCTCTCCCGGCCTTACTCCCGGCCATCGATCCGGGAAACGGCCTGCCGCACCCCAAGCCGCCTTCCGGACACCCGGAACATTTCCCCCAGGGTGTCGCCGTGCTTTTGCCGGCGCAAGTGTTAAAATGACCCTGCGCTCCCGGGAAATTATAACTGAAAGCACAGCGGAAGGTGCTGCCAGGACAAGATGCGGCAGCTTCGGATCCCCTGATCCGGAAAACGGCGGAGGGTCGCCGCCTGCAGCACCCTGCAGCCCGGGGAGCACATCAGCCGCTGCCGTCCCCCGGGTGCAGCACAGGCACACAGCAGACAGGGCGTTATCCATGGGACTAATCGATATCCGAATAACCGACATCACCAGGCTTGGCACCGATGCCATTGTCAATGCGGCCAACACCGCCCTGCTGCCGGGAGGCGGCGTGTGCGGCGCCATTTTCGCGGCGGCAGGCTATGATGAACTGGATGAGGCCTGCCGGAAGATCGGACACTGCGCCACCGGATCCGCAGTCATCACCCCGGGGTTCCGCCTGAAGGCCCGGCACATCATCCACACGGCCGGTCCGGTATGGAACGGCGGCAACAGCAATGAGCCGGCCCTGCTGCGCAGCTCCTACCGCAGCTCCCTGGAGCTGGCAGCACAGAACGGCTGCCGATCGGTGGCTTTTCCCCTGATCTCCGCCGGCATCTACGGCTACCCGGCAGATCTGGCCTGGGAAACCGCCGTCAGCACCTGCGCCTCCTTCCTGGAGGAATGGGAAGTCCGCAGTCCGGGGAAAACCCTGGACATTGTCTTTGCGGTTCTCACAGCCAGCATGCAGAAGGAGGGAAATCAGGCCATCCGGAAAAAGGCGCCCCAGTATGCCACCGCAGTCAGGAACGACTGGCAAACCAGTCCCCTGCCCTCCAAAACCGATCATTTCTCCATGACCGCCGCCCTCACCCCCAGGCAGATGCAGATCCTCCGGCACGGGCACATTCCGGAGGGCATGGAAGACAAATGGTTCAGGTTCATGGAGGGCGACACCCTCTATGCCCACCGGAGCTGGACCGGGCACTGCATTTACGAGCTCACCTTCCTTCCAGACAGCCAAATCGCCGTGACCGTAAACCGGGATCCGGAACAGTACACAGAGACCAGCAGCCAGGCCGATGCCGACCGCCTGGTACGGCTGCTGGAACAGTGGACGAAGGAGCCCCGCTCCCTGTATCCGGCACCGGTGCCAAAGCAGTCTTCCGGCAGCTGAGGCCGCCCAAACGGAAGAGGACATTTCCCGGGACGCCGGCCAGGTGAGGCGGGCTCGGAGGATCCGGGCCGGGAACTGTGCTCAAAATCCATCGGAGGTGCTCCTGCCCTCCTGGGGGATCTGCCCCGGGATCAGGATCACCCAGACAGTAGTAACAAACAGGAGTTAGCCATGAGTGCAAGAAAAGATCTGGGGGTGATCCCCGCTGTGTTCCCCATGCCGGTGCTGATGATCGGCACCTATGACGAGAGCGGGACCGTGGATGTGATGAATGCCGCCTGGGGGCAGATCTGCGAGATGGACCGGGTGCTAGTCTGCCTGAGCCCGGAGCACAAGACCACCGCCAACATCAGAAGCCTGAAGGCCTTCACCGTGGGCATTGCCGATCTGCCCCATATGAAGGAGGCCGACTTTTTCGGCATTGCCACCGGCAACCGGATGAAGGACAAGTTTGCACGCACCGGCTTTACGGCGGTCAGAAGCGCCTTTGTCAACGCCCCGGTGGTGGAGGAGTTTCCGGTCACCATGGAATGCCGTCTCCTGGAGCAGGTGGACACCAAGCACCTGAAGGACGTCTTCGTGGGCCAGATCGTGAATGTGACGGCCCGGGAGGAGGTGCTGGACAGCAAAGGTGAAATTGATGCCGGCAAGCTCCAGGCCCTGATCTACGATCCCTTCCGCAAGGACTACTACGTCACCGGTGACCGGGTGGGCCGGGCCTGGGGAGAGGGAAAGCCCCTGATGAGATCCAGGGAAGAGTGAGGTAACACTCCGGGCGGGGCCGGCCTCCCCATGCAGCCGGCATGATCCGGAAGAGCCGGCGCAGGACGGACGGGGCTGGCGCCAAACCGTCAGGTATGGTGAAAGTCTGCCGGCTCAGATAGCCCGCCCGGCCTCTGGATCTCCGCAGTCAAGCAGCAGGTGGCTCAGCCGCCAGACAGTTCAGACAAAACCTCCCGGACGGATCTGCCTCCGCCCGGGATTTTCCGATTTGCACCCGCCTTACTGATCCCGATCAGGTGCGGGTATTTGGTCACAGGAGAATGTTTTCTGATGAAGCTAGGGTTTGCAGGCGGTGCCCAGGAGGTTGGCGGAAGTTGCATCTGTCTGAGGATCGGAGACCGGGGGATCCTGCTTGACTCCGGGATCCGGCAGGGGGGAAGCAAGGATCCCCTGCCCGACTTCCGGCTGATCCAGGAAATGGGCGGCATTGACATCATACTCATCAGCCATGCCCATATGGATCACATCGGATCCCTGCCCCTCATATCCCGGGCCTACCCCCAGGCCCCCATTTACATGACCCCCATGACCATGGATCTTACCCGGGTGCTTCTCCAGGACTCCCTGAAGATCATGTCCCTCCGGGAAGAGGAGATCCCCCTTTACGGCGAGCAGGAAGTGGCAGCCATGATGGACCGCATCACACCCCTGCATGAACAGATCGAAAAGGAGATCCTGCCTGGGATCACCGCGATCTTCTATCCTGCCGGCCACATTGCCGGGGCAGCCTGCATTTATCTGAAAACCTCTGAGGGCTCTGTCTTCTACTCCGGCGATTTTGCCTCCTTTTCCCAGCAGACCATTGAGGGGATCCATATTCCCCACCTGAGACCCGATATCTGCATTGTGGAGTCCACTTACGGCGACCGGCTGCATTCAAACCGGCAGGTGGAGGAGAACCGGCTGATCCAGCTGGTAAGCGAAGCGGTCACCACCGGGAAAAAGGTGCTGATCCCCAGTTTTGCCCTGGGACGCTCCCAGGAAGTGATCATGCTGCTCCGAACGGGCATGAACAAGGGACTCATCCCCCAGGTTCCGGTTTATGTGGACGGCATGGTCCGGGAGATCTGCCGCATTTACCGTCAGCATCCCACCAGCCTGAAGAACAAGCTGGCCCGAAGCATCATGAAGGGCTTTGATCCCTTCTATTCCAAGGAGGTGCAGCCGGTTCTGCCCTCAGCCGACCGCCGGGAACTGGTGGACAAGCCGGGCCCGGCAGTGTTTGTGGCCAGCTCCGGCATGCTCAGCGGCGGACCCAGCGTCCTGTATGCGGAAAAGATCATTGCCCGGGAAGACGGCCTGATCATTCTCACCGGATATCAGGATGAGGAGGCACCCGGACGGATGCTGATGAATCTTGCCGAATCGGCGGAGGGAGTGCAGTCAGGTGCGGCCTCAGCCGAGGAAAACGCCTTCACCCTGTCCGGTCACAGCATCCCGGTGCGGGCCAGGGTCTGCAAAGTCGGGCTCTCAGCCCATGGCGACCAGGGCGAGATCCTGAGCCTGCTGACCCGGCTCAGCCCCCGGGATGTCTTCCTGGTCCACGGTGACGGCACCGCCCTGCCGGCCCTGGCCCGCATGGTGACCGGGGAGCATCTCCGGGAAGTGCATGTGCCCCGCTGCGGGGAGATCACCTCAGTGTCCTATATGACACCCCGGAAGCAGCAGCCCCGCAGCTGGCCCCAGACCCTCAGTGAGACCGGGCAGCCCGATGAGGAGGGGCTGGCAAAGCTCCGGCTGTTTGTGCTGAGACATTACCCCGAACGCCAGTGGACCGCCATTCAGCTGATGGAGATCTGGAGCGGCAGACCGGCAGGGGATCAGGAGGATATCAATGCCTGGCAGAAACTGCTGCTGGACACCCCCAGCTTCACCTCCAGCGAAACCAGGCTGTTTCTGTTTCACCCGTCAACTGATGAAGAGCTGACCGCCGCCAGCATGCCCCGGCAGATCAACTTGCAGCAGATCCAGGATCTGGCAACCAGGCACTTCGCCTTTCTGGGTTTCAAGAAGGTAGGCATTTATCAGGATGAAAAGAAAGTGGTGCTGCGGTTTCTCTTTCCTGACGCCGTTGATCAGGTAGCCTTCCAGACGGCCGCTGACCAATTCCAGGAGGAAACCGGCTGGACGGCGACTATCCATCCCGCCACCAACCAGGATTCAGCCCAGCATCTTCTGCGGGCCATGCTTGGAGACCGGATAGCCAAGATCAGTTATTTCGAGGCGGAAAGGCGTTATCAGATAACCGTTCCCTGCCGGGATCAGGGAGATCCCGCCATCATTGACAAGTTCCGCTCAGAAACCGGCTGGACCCTGGAAATTCTGACAGATCCATCCCTCAGCAGAGGAAAAACGCAACCAGGCATCGGTCCCGCAAACGCCCGTACCCCTTCGAAAGGACAGTTGACAGAGCAGAATGCGGCTCTGTCCTATGTGAGAAACTTCTGCTCCAGCGAGGGCATTCCCCTGCAGAAACTGGGGATCAAAAACGATCATCTGGGCAGGTACCTTGAGCTGACCTTCATCTCACCGGAACTGGGCAGACGGTATGGTGACCAGATCAGCACCTTGGCAGAGGAAACCGGATGGCGGCTTGAGATCAGCAATGCGGTGCTGCAGAACATGGTGCTGTCAACCGCCGCCCAAGTTGCAGAAGCAGCCGGGATCGTCCTGAACAGGGGGCCGTCCTACATGCCCATGAACCGGGAAGTTCTGCTGAGGGCCTCAGCGGCATCACCTGAGGCGGTCAGTTCAGCAACAGAGAAAATTACTGCCAAGACGGGAATTGCCTGCCGCATAGTCATTGAGCACTGAATAAAAAGAGAGCTAAAAAATGAAAACAACCGCCCGACAGATCACAATTTCCAAAGAAGAAAAAAAGAGGCCGAAATAAACACAGACAAGCAAATTACACCGGAGAACTTACGACAGGGCCACGATCCGGAAGAACTGCTTGAATTATGCAGCAAGCTTAATCTGAAATTGACAGGTATGACATAGGTTCTAAACATAGAGCTGATAATTTTAATAACCGGAATAATTTGTCAATGTTTAAGCCTTAAAATCGCAGTCTGGATTTTAGCAATATTTCTTATTCTGCTTATCGGCATTTACTGTTACACAATACCTTTGACCAAACTATCCGATTCGGTACTAGAGACAATCGGCGAATACTTTCCATTATTGCTTTCGAAAACAATAAACTGCCGCAAAATCATATCTAATGTTAAAGGTTACTGCACAGTAGTTATTAACATTTTTGTAATTCTTCTAATGCCTTTTCCCATCACCATCCCATTTTGGGTCTTGGCGCTGTTATTCTGATCCTGTCAGTTTTTGCAATAGATGGCATGACTGGCGAGTTCTAGGGAGGAAACATGTTAGGCGGCCTTTCCTTTGGAATATTTGTGGTGGGCGTGATTGGGGCAATTGCGCTGCTTGCTATTACGTGGCTTCACTTTGTATTATTCAAAAACTGTTTTGTTGTGAGAAAAGAACTTGCAGGATTAGTCGCAGAAATTGATCACCAGTTACAACGGACATCTGCTGAAAGCAACGGCAGCAGCACTGAAGAGCTGCGTCAATGAGATAAACGCCAGAACCATCATTTGAAATCTTTTATTTATCTGCCAACCTTATTAAATCTTGCCACCCTAACCTCCTAACGTAGGATCTGGCAAAGCCAGAAAACTTGCCAGTCCTATCAAGTAAGCCGCATAATGTTTTGATGGTCCTTACATTATTTGGCTTTTTTCGGTACCTGTCCAATTGTATGTAAAGAGTATTCATGACTGTTTGCAGTTCTTTCAAACGAACCTGTCCCGCTTCAGTCCTGATCCCAGTGCTTTGGGTATTAAACACTTCTTCGATCAGTTCTGCCGTTAGCAACGCCTCCCGATCGGTTGGATCCTTCACAGAAACTTTAACTTGGCTCCCGAGCAAGTAATAATTTAGGACATCTTCCGGGTCCCGGGAACAACAGTCAATGATGGCTTCTTCAAACTTGGGAGAGTTTTTTACCGAATTACAGTGACTGCAGGAATAAAAAAGGCTATTCCAGTCAAAAACCCGCTTCAGAATAGTTCTATTGTGATGTGGCAGTCTGTGCTCAACCTGAGGATCCTGCACCGGTTTGATCTCACAAATATAGCACTTCTCATGAAAATCGTCAGCCAGTTGTTTAATAACATCTGGCTGCCGGTAACTTCCATTTATCTTATTAGCTTCGACAGCAAGAGAAGCAGGAGGAATAGGACTTCTTTCGACCCTGATCATCAAGCCATATCCTCTCGAGCGGTAAATTCCAATTTTAACTTATGATATTCGGCAGAGATTGCACTTTCTAGATAATCAGGAATTTCATCAAGGCTAGTCTCAAGAAGAGCAATCTGCATATAATCATCATTTTCTAAAACTCGCTTTTGAGTAAGAGAGCGATACTCATTCAGTTTTGTGCGCAGATCTGAGGACAGTTCATCCTGATTGAAATAGCCTTCGACGATGCCGCTGTAACTTGCATCAGAAAGACCCTTTTTTAACAGCACATGTCTTTCCAGATCGTAAACTGTGGCATTGGCAATACTGTTCAATACAAAGGGAGAGTTCGTTGTAACTATAAACTGTATGTTAGGAAACAACTTAGTCAGTATAGAGAGAACTCTTTTTTGCAATTCCAGGTGAAGATGACTTTCAATTTCATCAATTAACACAACTCCAGGCACCAGGAACTTGGTTATTCGTTTATCCTGTTGTTGCATCCGGAGGATAAGATCTATGATTATATCAAAAATTGCCGAAAAGCCGTCTGAGGCAGTATTAAAGTCAAACGGTTCCCGATTTCGGGCAAGGATATTAAACCTGAATGTGTCTTCATTAAATTCTAAACGAAGTGACCGATCATTATAGATGTCTCTTAATATCGCTTGCAGTCCGTCAAACCATTTTTCAATTTCCCCAGCCTTTCGGTTATCTTTCTTTACAATGGCAAGTGCTTGTGTCATTTTCAAATCAAGAAGATATGAAAGGAATACAGAACTGGTGCTTTCCTTTATGCTGTAATGATCTTTTAAGAAAACTTTGTCAACATGTTCAGGTTCCGGAGAATGAAACGATCTCATCGCACCGAAATACGATAGAACAAAATTTCCATGCTCAAAAGCAGATTTGAATTCAGTTGGATCTTTTGAAAATTCCAAATCAAGCCCAGCGGTTGACTTCTGGATATTATCTTCATAATGACTGATATTTTTTTTCAGATCACCAATCAAATTATGATCATCTTTCTTTTTGGCATTTTCCAGAGCGTTCTGAGCAGAAGTCAATAACCTTCGCGACTGATAAGGTTCGTTTGTATTTGAAACTGAATAAAGGTATGTCTGAATCGCTCGAAGAAGGCTAGTTTTTCCGCATCCATTACTTCCTGTGAGAATTAAATGGCGTCTAGTTTCTCCATCTGAAAAAACATCAATCGACAAATTCTGGAGATGTCTCACTTTGCGGATCTTTATTCCTTTAATATAAATATCTTCCATCGTTCATCTCAATCATCTTAAGTTCCCGGGTATATTTTCTAAGCACATTCTGAGCTATAGCATCGCCCCCTGATCGGTTGCCAGGGGGCAGAGCTGCGTATGTGGTAGTACTGCACAACGCAGGAACTATCTTCAGCGGCCATTCTTGAGTTCTCAAGGGACAGTGAGCCGCCCTCTGTTTTCAGTCCTGTTGTTCATCGCCTTGATTTAGGTGAGCACCCTCAAGGGTTTCGTTTCCCGGGTCTTGTTTTTTGAGCCCTTTGGTCTGCCCGGCTTCCTCTTGGGCCTTGGCAACAGACCTTCAGCCATGAGTTTGGCTTCACGCTCAAGGGTCTTTTTGTTTTTGGCACCTTTTGGTCGTCCGCGGCCACGCTTTACCAGCTCCGCACCTTCTGCCCTCTGCCGGGCTTCCCGTTCGAGAGTCTTCTTGTTCTTGGAGCCTTTCGGTCTGCCGCGCGTTTTTCTTTCCGCCTTTTCTGATCCTGTCTCCGATCCTGATCCGGGCTCCTTTTCGGGTCTGAACTGGCTATCAGAAATGCTACCTTCTGCAGGGAAAGATGGCGAAGGGGCTACATCTTCCCTCTTTTCAGAACTGCTGGATCCGGCGCTGTCCCTGTCAGTTTCAGGATTGGCTTTTGCCGTCTTCTTTCCGCGCCGCCCGTCTTTTCCGCCTTTAGAGTCTGGAGCTGTCATGAACCCCGACCATTGGGGATCCTGTTCAGAAGGTGTATATCTCAGTTCACCGTCTTCCCCGATGGCCATGGATACGGGGGATTTCACTCCAAGGGATTTGTAGGTGTCATTGGCATCCTTCTGAGGAACGGTGGTGACCAGGATGCGGTTGTACACAGTGCATTTCTGGTTCCTCAGACAGCTGAGCCGGCTTCCCAGAAACAGGCTTGCATCCTTCAGCCGGTTCTGGAGCATCTTCACTGTGTAGGAGCCTATGTAAGACAGCAACAGATGTCCGCTGAAGGTCTCCTCACTGTGGATCCTAAGGGGAAGCAGTTTGGTGTAGTTTTTGGCAAAATCAAAAGTCTGCTCTGCCGACTGTCTCTGATAGTATGCCGGCAGCAGTTCTGCGATGGTGTATTCCGTGCCGGTGATGAGGGCAAAAATACCCTGGTGCTGCATGGCTTCATACACATCTTCCTGCGAAAGACTGTTCCTTTCAGCTCTCCGGAACAGTTTGTGCAGTTCATCGTTTTTTCTTGGACAGTCCAGACCAACATACATCCAGGCCTTTTTGTTTCCGCCACTGCCTACGCAGACTTCCCTCTTTTTGATGAACAGATACCGGTTGGCGTACTGGACAAAGTTCTCACCGCTTTCCAGGGTGGCAAGTTCCTCCTTCAGGATCCTTTTGAAGGTGGCGTCACCTGCCTTGACTCTGGTCATGAACTCGATTTTAAGGGAGCCGTCCTCATTGTAGAACAAGTCCAGGTTGTCGGCGCAGTTATATCCGGCATCCATGATGCAGGATGAGATGTTGATCCCCAGGGCACTCAGGTGGCACAGGGTCCTTTCCAGGGTGGTCACGTCAACAATGTTCCCTGGTATGGCTTGGTAGTACAGGGGGATACCAGACTCCCGCTGCACCACAAATATCAGTCTGCTCTCGTTGCTGATCACCCCGTTGTGGTTGCTGACGGCAGTAAGGCCAGTGTGGTTACCGTTGGGCAGACTGCTGCTGTCAATCAAGATGTTCCTGTCCGGGCTGTAACTGCTCATGACATACCTGATGTAGGCCTTCTGGAACTGAAGCTGTTTCTCAGGAGTTCCAATGGCTGCCAGAAAGTCGCTTATCCGCTGACTGGTCATGTTGGCCCTGGGATAGAGCAGTCTGATCACATTTCCCTGATACCAGTTGATGGCGTCACAGTTGGCTTCTGAGGACAGGATGTAGAAGAGGACCATGGCGTGAAGGGTGTCCGGATTGCCGTAGTTCAGGGTGTCTATGATTTTCATCATGCCGGACTTGTGAAGGACCTCGTTCAGAAAGTAGGTGTCACCAAAATCTAGTACCACCCTCTCACTCCTCATTCTTCCGTCCCGGAATGTGGGAGGGACAAAATCCTCCGGCACCGATCCATAGGTGTTGGTCACCGGATCAAAGGTGAAAAGTCCCCGTGTCCTGTTTTGGTAAATCCCCTTCTCCCGGTCGACCACCCGTCCCAGATATGTGTACTCCACAGTGGTCTTGGTCCCATGGCGGAAAGATGTGGCAGCAGAGGCATACTGCGAGCTGGAGCCTGAGTAAGAAATGTACATAGAAATTGATACTAAAAATCAGATGATGTGTATGTGCTTATAGTATCGCACAGTATATGCACAGACAAGGGAAAATTATTATCTGACAGAATATTTTGGGGGACTGGAGGGGTGAGAAGTGTGACAGGGAAAGGAAAAATCAGTGATAGGCTAAGGTGGAATATTTAGGAAAATTTTGGATGCATGTAAAATGCACCCGGGAAGTTAAGATTACTGTGGAGCTAGTCAAACCAAGGATAAATCTTCAAAAGCCGGAATAATTGCAGGATTGGTAGCAGGAATCACAGTGCTTGCCGGGCGGGGAGGCTACAAGGGATATGAGCACTGGCAGAATTACCGAGTTCTTAACCCTGTAATCAACTCACCTAAAGATGTAGATTCTCGGTTAGTCCAGAAAATTCTGGACAACAATATTGATTCAATTACCATAAATTATGAATTTACAAGGTGTCAAAAAAAGAGATAAAAAATATGATGTATGGAAATATGAGCAGAATCTAACCAACCCTTCTTGGAGAGCAAATAACGTTCAGCCAATAGCGGTGTCGGAGGATTAACTCCGACACTAGGTAATCCCCCTATGACCGGATCCTAGCCCCTAACCACTCCACAGCCACTTTATATAATGATCCTCAGCGCAAGGTCTGCCGATCAGGATCTTGCCAACGGGCACTGAACACACCCGACCAAGCCAACTGAGGACATTATGACATCAACACTACCCACATCCCCATCTTCCAGCTGCCCCGGCAAAGCCGGATTCAGCCCCTCCTTTTTCTCCAGCGGGAAAATCTACATGGTGACAGCCCCTGTGGATTTCCGGAAGGGCATGGACAGTCTGACGCTAATTGCCAAGGGTCTTGGCCTTGATCTGACGACCAACCATGAGTACTGGGTGGTCTTCATTTCCAAGGTGTGCAAGGCTGTGAAGATCATCCAC
>FLNX01002218.1_pt1 | contig 73149 bp, 65 predicted proteins | sample 1140341 | NCBI WGS metagenome assembly FLNX01 (sample SAMEA3878208, study PRJEB12797) | bioreactor metagenome | biome: Moose rumen | place: Sweden | collected 2011-10
CGTTAAAACAAAAAAGCGCAGAGAATTTTTCTCCGCGCTGAATTTTTTCCGATAGAAATTATTTTTTCTGACGTTCGCAAACTTGGTTGCCGACGGTGCAACTTGTCTTGCAAGCAGATTGACAAGACGCTTGACACTCGCCGCAGCCGCCTTTTTTCAATGTGGCTTGCAAAGTCGGTTTGTTGATTGTTTTAATGTGTTTCATTTTTTATCAGCCCCCAAAAATTTATCTCGTGCGGTCAACGATAAAATCTGCAACTTGCTCCAAAGCCAACGCGACAGAAGTTTTCAGCGTCAAGGGCAAATTCACCCGCGCCGATTCAATATGCGCTTCAGCCCGCGTCCTGCAATAGTCAACCGCATCCGTAGCTTGAATTATTTTTATCGCGGCGTCAACGTCTTTGCCGCTCGTCACAATTTTTCTCAACGTCGGAGCCTCATCGCTGACTTCCAAAGCGCGAATAACCGGAAGAGTTATCACGCCGCTTTTCAAATCGCCGCCGCGAGGTTTGCCCGTAATTTTTTCGTCGCCGAAGAAATCCAAAAGATCATCGATAATCTGAAATGCCAAGCCTAAATTTGTACCGTAAGCCGTAAGATTTTCGACTTCGCGCTTGTCCATTTCGGAAACAATCGCGCCGAGTCTGCAACAGCTTGATAAAAAAATCGCCGTCTTGAGATTTATCCTCGTGTAATATTCGCCGAGAGTAGGAACTTCATAAAGCGAACGATCCTGCATAATTTCTCCGACACAAAGATTTTTGACGAGCTTTGATAAAGTCGAAGAAACCTCCGCGCCATAATTATTTTCCGCGACAAGTTGAAAGGCTTTTGCGAAAAGATAATCGCCGATAAGAACTGCGATTTGCGCGCCGTATTTTGAATTGGAAGTTTCGACGCCGCGCCGTTTTTTGGAGGAGTCTATAATGTCGTCGTGAACCAAGCTCGCCGTGTGAATCAGTTCCAAAGCCACTGCCAGCGGCATCGATTTTTTTTGCGGGAAATCGTTTTTGGAATTCGCGCAGAGCAGGAAAAGCATCGGACGCAATCTTTTTCCGCCTTTGAACAGCGGCGCACAAGCCTCGAATATGAATGTGTCTTCGCTTATCGATTCTCTGATTTGCTCTTCCAACACGCACAAATTTTTTGACGCAACTTCATTCAATGCCGCCATAAAGTTCAACCGGTTCACCCGCTCCAAAAATTTTTTGCAATAATATCACAGCGAAATTACCTTGTCAAAAAACGCCGTGACTTCAATCACTTGATATAAGGGAAAAAGGAGAAGGGAAATGGGAAAAGTTTATGTCCCTGTGCGCCGGGTTTTCACTGCCCGCAGTAAATTTTTTATCTGACAAGTTCATAACCGGCTTCGTCGATAACTTTTGCGAAGTCGTCGATAGAAATTTTCTTGTCGGCTGTGACTGTCGCCGAATTTTTTTCCAAGCTGACTTCAACCGCCGTGACGCCGTCCATTTTCGCAAGCGCATCGTGAACGTGTTTGACACAATGTTTGCACATCATGCCCTCGATTTTTAAAGTTGTTTGCATAATTTTTTCCTCCTTAAAAATTTCCGTCTGAAGATTTTCGATTCGGACTTCAACACTGCGCGGAGCTTCTTCAGAAAATTTTTTCCGCTCGACGTTGAAATATCTTAGGCGAAGGGCATTCAATACGACGCAGACGCTTGACATGCTCATTGCCGCCGCGCCAATCATCGGCGAAAGTTTTATTCCGAACGCGGGATAAAAAATTCCTGCGGCAAGCGGAATGCAAATCACGTTGTAGAAAAATGCCCAGAATAAATTTTGCTTAATGTTCGTCATGACTGCGCGGCTGAGTTTTATCGCGCCGACCGCGTCAAGCAAATCATTTCGGACTAAAATCGCGTCCGCGCTCTCAATCGCAACGTCGGTTCCCGCGCCTATCGCCATGCCCAAATCAGCTTTTGCCAATGCCGGCGCGTCGTTTATGCCGTCGCCGATCATTGCAACTTTTTTCCCTTCCGATTGAAGATTTTCTATCGCCTGCGCCTTATTTTCAGGCAAAACTCCCGCGATAATTTTTTCAATGCCGAGCCGCTTTGCAACCGCTCGCGCCGTGTTTTCGTTGTCGCCCGTCAACATGATAACATTAACGCCGAGATTTTTAAACTCCGTGACTGCCTGCGCGGAAGTTTTTTTCTCAACGTCAGCCGCCGCGATTATCCCCAAAATTTTTTTGTCACAAGCAAAAATTATCGGAGTCTTGCCTTCGTTCGCAAGAGCAGAAATTTTTTCGTTGAGATTTTTAAGATTAAAACCAAGCTCCGTCAAAAATTTTTCATTGCCCGCAAAACATTCTTCGCCGTCAATTTCTGCGCGGACTCCCTTTCCAAAAACAGCTTGAAAATTCTCTGCACTGCGCGGAGAAATTTTTTTGTCGGAAGAATATTTCACAACTGCTTCCGCCAAAGGATGTTCGCTTTTACTTTCGAGAGCGGCGGCAATTTCCAACAAAAATTTTTCGTCCGCCGCGCAGGTTACAATGTCGGTGACAAAAGGTTTTCCTTCGGTAAGAGTGCCCGTTTTGTCCAAAACAACCGTATCGATATTGTGCGCCGTCTCCAAAGCCTCGCCCGACTTGATTAAAATTCCGTTCTCCGCGCCTTTGCCCGTGCCGACCATAATCGCAACGGGCGTCGCCAAACCCAAAGCGCACGGACAACTTATAACCAAAATCGAAACCGCGATTGAAAAAGCAAATTCGACACTCGCGCCGCTGATAAGCCATGCCGCGCCCGCCGTCAACGAAATTAAAATCACGGCAGGAACAAAAATCCCCGCGACTTTATCGGCAGTTTTGGCAATGGGAGCTTTGCTCGCGCTTGCCTCTTCGACCAACGAAATAATTTTGCTGATCGTCGTCTCGCCGCCGACTTTTTCCGCACGAAATTTTACAAAGCCGCTCTTGTTCAAAGTGCCGCTTGTGACTTTGTCGCCGATAATTTTTTCGACAGGAAGACTTTCGCCCGTTATCGCTGATTCGTCAACCGTCGTTGCGCCGTCAAGAATAATTCCGTCCGCCGCAAAACTTTCGCCGGGCTTAACCAAAATTTCATCGCCGATAATCAAATCTTCAACCGCGATTGTAATTTCTTCGCCGCCGCGCAGAACAGTTGCTTGCTTCGGAGCCAGATTCATTAATTTTTCTACCGCCAAAGAAGTTTTGCCCTTCGCCCGCGCCTCAAAAAATTTTCCAACCGTTATCAGCGTGACAATCATTCCCGCCGACTCGAAATATAAATTGCGGCTGTATTCGTCAACCAAATCGAAATTTCCCGCGCCGAGCCCTTGACCGATTCTGAACAGCGCAAAAGCTCCGAAAGCCGCCGCCGCCATTGAACCCATTCCGACCAAGCTGTCCATATTCGGCGCGCCCGCAAAAAGTGTTTTGAAACCGTTGACGTAATATTTTCGATTGAGATACATAATCGGCAGGATTAAAAGAAATTGTGCGAAGGCGAAAGTCACGGCATTTTGTCGCCCGTCGAAAAGCTCCGAAATGATTTGCGGCACGGGCAACGGCAACATTGAATGCATTGCGATATAAATTGTAGGCAACAAAAAAATTATCGACCAAGCTAGCCGCGTCTTCATTTCCGAAATTTCTTTATCGATTGTTCGTTCGGGCGAAGAAGATTTTTTTTGCGCGGAAATTTTTTTCGGCGACGCTCCGTAACCCGCTTGAACGACGGCATCAACAATTTGGGCGACAGAAATTTTAGCTTCGTCGAATTTAACTTGCATGGAGTTTGTTAAGAGATTGACGCTGACATTATCCGCGCCGACGATTTTTGCAACCGCCTTTTCAACCCGCGCAGAACAAGCCGAGCAACTCATACCTGTTACGTCAAAATTTTCTTTAGTCATCAAATCCTTCTTTCGTAATGAAAAAAATAATAGCGGTTGGAGAAGACACGGGCGCAGGAAAAGCAATTAGGAATTTGTAATTCGTAATGAAAAAGATTTACAGCGGGTGGCAGAGACACGGGCGCACAGGACGTGCGCCCGCCGGCAACGAAAACAGGATGTTTTCTTGCCGGTCTAAGCGCGTTTCTTTTTGCAACTTTTTCTTTGGCGCAACAAAGAAAAAGTTGATCCTTTACATAAAAATTATTTTGAAAGAATCGAAGTCACGAATCGCCGAGATGGTTTTGCGTCGTCCACTTTAGGAAAAAGGGGACGCCTAAATTCCTTTGATGAACATGAAGTTTAGTTCCTTGATTCTCAAGCGATTTTTTCTCAGCCAAATCGTGAGCATCCTCTCCGCCAAAAAAGCAATTAACCTGCGCGGCGAAAACGGCATCTCCGAAAGATTGACCGTCCGCAAAATTTCATCCGTCGCATCAAGATAAAACGAGAACAACCATTTGCAATACGCCTCAAAAATATTTCGGCGCGTAATAAGCAAATGACATTTGTAAATCGCCAGCGAGTCCATAACCGTTTTAAAAGTTTCCAGATAATCGGGTTGCGCCTTCAGCAAATGCTTTTTGATAATTTCTTCGGCAAAAGTCGCAAGCTCCACGCCGCAATCATTTCTGATCAAATCATGCTGCGTCATCATTTCGTAGCCAATCGTCGAAACAATTATGTCGTAACGTTCCAAAATTTTCAGCGTGGCATCCTTAGTCAAAATTTTTTCGGGAGAAAAAGTTGCGTCGTCCGCTTCGGTAAAAAATCTGCGATAGTGACAAAGCCCGACCACCGAGTGAGAAGTATTCTTCCAAATCCAATACAGCGCAGTAATTTCGTTCAGATAAACATTCAAATGGCTGATATTGTCGCCGGTATTGTCGCCGAGATAGCCGAGATCTTCGCTGAGAGCACGCCCCGCATGAATTATCTTGTAATTTTCGGGCGGCTCCTCAATTTTTTTGTCGCCGTAAGTCACAACATAAATGCAAAAATCTTCGGGCTTGGAATGCCTTTTGCAAAAAAACCATTTGACGGCTTCGGAATTCGTCCCGTAAACTTCTTCAAAGTTATTCAGGTTGCCACGAATATATTTTTCCAATTCGCCGTCCGTCCGAGAAAAAGTTATGACAAGCTCGGAAAAATTTTCCAGAAATGAAAACGTGCTTATGAAGTCAACCGATTTTCTTTCGATAAGAAGTGCAGCGTCGTAATGTTTGTAACCGACCTCCGAAAAATTTTTGTAAACATGGCTGTAAAGATTTTCCGCAATCGGCGGCAAAGATTTTTCCGAAATGCAATCAATCTCCAAGTCGGGATTGTAGATTTTTGTAAAAATATTTCCGCGAACAAAATAGCCGTCAACGTCGAGCAAAGTTTTTATCGGCAAATCCTTCAGATAATCCAACAACCTTACTTCCGCGCTGAAATCGTAAAAAAATTCCTTCGACAAAGTTTTGAAATGATTTATCGTGATAATTTTCGGCGAAAGAAATCCTTGTTTCAAAGAATAATTTCTGTAGACAACGAACTCTTGGAAGTCTAAGAAAAGCAGATAATCCACTTCGCCGCCGTGCAAAAAATTCGCCAGAGCCTCCCAATCTTGGAGCTTGTCATTGAAAAAAATTTTGGCGTCCTCTCTGAAATTAAATTTTTGCTTGCCGACTTTCCCCGAAAATTTTACTTGCCCGATGATTTTATAAGGACGCTCGCCCGCTTGCGCAAAAAATTCCTGCTCGTCGCCGCAAAGCAAAATTCTCGGCACGAAACTTAAATTGTTCATAAAAATCTCCTCTCAAAATTTTTAAAATCATTATTGCATTTTTCCCGCGCAAAAACAATGCCTTGATAAAATCGCGCAAATAAATTATCATTGCCGAATCAAAGGAGGAATTTTTAAAATGCTTTATCGCAAGGTTGAAACCAATTTGAACTTCGCGAGTCGCGAGAAGGAAGTTGAAAACTTTTGGGCGGAAAAAAATATCGCGCAGAAGGCAATCGACAATCGCGAAGGTTGCAAAGCTTACACTTTTTATGACGGACCGCCGACGGCGAACGGGCAGCCGCATATCGGGCATGTCTTGACGCGAGTTATCAAAGATTTGTTTCCGCGCTATCACTCGATGAAAGGCGAAAAAGTTTTGCGGAAGGCGGGCTGGGATACTCACGGCTTGCCCGTCGAACTTGAGGTTGAAAAACTTATCGGCATTAACGGCAAAGAACAAATCGAAGCTTACGGCATGGAGCCTTTCATAAAAAAATGTCGAGAGTCGGTTTGGAAATATAAAGCGATGTGGGAAGAATTTTCGGGCGTCGTCGGTTTTTGGGCGGACATGGAAAATCCTTATATCACTTACGAAAATTATTATATCGAGTCGGAGTGGTGGGCTCTCAAAAAAATTTGGGAGAAAAATCTTCTCTACAAAGGACATAAAGTTGTGCCGTATTGCCCGCGTTGCGGCACGCCGCTTTCAAGTCACGAAGTCGCGCTGGGCTATAAAGATGTCAAGGAGCGTTCGGCTGTCGTCAAATTTAAAGTCGAAGGCGAAGATTCATATTTCTTGGCTTGGACAACGACGCCTTGGACGTTGCCTTCCAACTTGGTTTTGTGCGTAAATGCCAAAGTCGATTATGTAAAAGTCGAAGTGGACGGCACGAAATATATTTTGGCTGAAGCTTTGGTTGAAAAAAATTTCGGCGACGCCGAGAAAAAAATTTTGGCGAAGTTCAAAGGCGCGGAGCTTGAATATAAAAAATATGAGCCGCTTTATCCTTTCGCTGAAGAGATTGTAAAACGTTCGGGCAAGCGGGCGTTCATTGTGACTTGCGATGATTATGTTACGACGGAAGACGGCACGGGCATTGTTCATTGCGCGCCGGCTTTCGGCGAGGACGACAATCGCGTTTGCAGAAAATATGACATTCCTTTCGTGCAATTCGTTGACGGCAAGGGAAATATGACTGCCGAGACAAAATGGGCGGGAATTTTTGTTAAGGACGCCGACCCGCTGATTCTTAAAGATTTGAAGGAGTCGGGAAAACTTTTCAAAGCTCCGCCGTTCGAGCACAGTTATCCGCATTGCTGGCGTTGCGATACTCCGCTGATTTACTACGCCCGCGAATCTTGGTTTATAAAAATGACGGCAGTCAAAGATGATTTGTTGAAAAATAATGCGAAGGTAAATTGGATTCCGCCGACAATCGGCAAGGGACGCTTCGGCGATTGGCTCGAACACGTTCAGGATTGGGGAATTTCTCGCAACCGTTATTGGGGAACGCCGCTGAACATTTGGGAGTGCAAATGCGGGCATCAACATTCTGTCGGCTCGATTGAGGAATTAAAATCTCTGTCAAAAAATTGTCCCGATGATATTGAGTTGCACCGCCCGTATATCGACAAAGTAACTTTTCCTTGTCCGAAATGCGGCGGCAAAATGCACCGCGTCCCCGAAGTTATCGATTGCTGGTTTGATTCGGGCGCGATGCCTTTTGCGCAATGGCATTATCCTTTTGAGAACAAAGAAATTTTCGAGAATCATTTCCCCGCAGATTTTATCAGCGAGGCGGTTGATCAAACTCGCGGCTGGTTTTATTCGTTGATGGCAATTTCGACTTTGCTTTTCGACAACACTTCATTTAAAAATTGTATTGTGCTCGGCTTGGTTTTGGATAAAGACGGACAAAAAATGTCGAAGTCGAAAGGCAATGCGGTCGCGCCAATGGAAACTTTAAAAAAACACGGCGCGGATGCAATTCGCTGGTATTTTTACGAAAACTCCGCGCCTTGGCTCCCGAATCGTTTTCATGATGATGCGGTTGTCGAAGGGCAAAGAAAATTTTTGGGCACGCTGTGGAATACTTACGCCTTCTTTGTGCTTTATGCGAACATTGACGACTTCGACGCAACGAAATATCAACTTGATTACGAAAAACTTTCCGTTATGGATAAATGGTTGTTGTCAAGATTAAATACAATGGTTAAGACGGTTGACGACGCCTTGACGAATTATAAAGTTCCCGAATCTGCGCGGGCGTTGCAAGATTTTGTTGACGAGCTGTCTAACTGGTATGTTCGCAGAAGTCGGGCGCGTTTTTGGGCGAAGGGCATGGAGCAGGATAAAATCAATGCTTACATGACGCTTTACACCGCGCTTGTAACTTTGGCGAAGGCGGCGGCTCCGATGGTTCCTTTTATCACGGAAAATATTTATCGCAACTTGGTTTGTTCAATCGACGCGACTGCTCCCGAAAGTGTTCATCTTTGCGATTATCCCGTTGCCGACGAAAAATTTATCGACGCCGAACTGGAACGCAATATGGATTTGGTTTTGAAAATTGTTGTGCTCGGACGCGCTGCCCGCAACGCCTCCAACATTAAAAATCGTCAGCCCGTCGCAAATATGTTTGTCAAGGCGGAGACTTTGCCGGAATTTTTCGTTGAAATTATCGAAGACGAATTGAACGTTAAGAAAGTTGAATTCCGCGCAGATATGGGCGAATTTATCAAATACAATCTCAAGCCGAATTTCCGCGTTTTGGGTAAAAAAGTCGGCAAACGCATGGGCGAAGTTCAAAAATCTCTCAAAACTCTTGACGGAGCCGCCGCTAAGCTTGAACTCGACAAGACGGGCGAACTTAAACTCGGCGACATAATTTTGACGCCGGAAGACATTGAAATTACAATCACGCAGAGCGAAGGTTTCAACTGCCAGAGCGATAACGATATTTCGATTGCGCTTTCAACGACGTTGACACCCGCGCTGATTGAGGAAGGTTTTGTCCGCGAAATTATCAGCAAACTTCAAGTCATGCGCCGCGAAAGTAATTTTGAAGTCACGGACAAGATAAAAATTTTTGCTTCTGACAATGACAAACTCGCCGACATTATCAAGCGCAATTCGCAGGAGATTCAAACCGTCACGCTTGCGAATGAAATTATTTTCTCCGCGAACGACAACGCCAAAGTTTGGGACATCAACGGCGAAAAAATTTCTCTCGCCGTCGAAAGGATTTAATTCATGCTGAAAATTTTGATTTGGGTTGTCTCGAAGGATACGCAATTTCTTAAAGACGCGATAAATATTTTGGAGCGGCAAGATAACGGCATTGAAATTGTCGGGAAGGCGGCGGGCGAAAATATTTCTTCGGCTGACAAAAATTTTGATGTCCTCCTTGTAATCGGCGCAAAAAAAATCGGCATGAACAAAATCTCGCAAGTCGCCCGCCAACTTAATTTGCCCGAAGAAAAACTTTTGGGCGATTGGATTGTCTGCATTCCCGGCTTCACGCTTGAAAAATATCGCCACGTGCAATGCTCGCGCCTGTCTGTTTTTACAATGAATTGTTTTGGCGGCGTGCTGTTGCATACTTTGGGCTTGCCGTTCAATTCGCCATTTGTAAACATGTTTTTTGACGAGCAAGATTATCTGCGTTTTCTGCATGAGCCGCAAGCTTATTTGGAGAAAGATTTAATTTTCAAAGAGACAAAATGGCAAAATGAATTGAAATTTTATTATCCCGTCGTCGAACTCGGCGACATTGCCATTCACATGAATCATTATCGGAGTTTTGATGAGGCGGTTGACAAATGGAACAGGCGTAAGGCTCGAATTAATTGGTATAATCTTTTCGTGACAATGTACACCGAGCGCGAAGAGATTTTACAGGAATTTGATGCGCTCCCTTACGGCAAAAAAATTTGTTTCGTGCCCTTCAAGTCTGATTTGCCTTCGGCATGGCAAATCAATTCGACAGTAATAAAAAATGCACCGCCCTTTTGGGATGTCGTGAATCGTTTCGGATTCGGAAACCCGTTTTGGTACGACCCGTTTGACATGTTGCTTTACGGCAAAAAAACTCCGCTGATTGAAATATAATTCGGCAAAAAAAATCTCCCGCTCGTTTTGAACGGGAGGTTTTTTTATTTGACTTCGGGCAAAATTATTTGAATGCCGTGTTCAGCCAAAAAATTTTTCTTGTCGTCCGAAATTTTTTCGTCAGTGTAAATCGAGTCAATTTCTTTGTAAGGCAAAAGCGGCACTATGCTCGCCGATGAAAATTTTTTTGAGTCGGTCAAAATTATTTTCCGCCGCGCAGATTCAGCCATGTTGCGAACGGCTTCCGCCCGCATTAAATCGCCCGACATTGCGCCCGCCTCGTTAAAGCCGTCCGTTCCCATGAAAAATTTTTCCACAGAAAAATTCTCCGCGCATTTTTTTATCAAAGGACCGACCATAACTTGTGATTCGTTTTGAAATTCGCCGCCGAGCAAAATTATTCGCGTCCCGATTTTTTCTCGGAGAAAATTCGCTATGAAAACCGAATTGGTTATAAGCGTCACGCCGCGTCTGTTCAAAACAATTTCTTCCGCCAGCAGAGCGCAACACGAGCCCGATTCAATCATAAGCGTTTCTCCGTCCGTCACAGACTCCAGAGCTTTTTTGGCAATGCGTCTTTTGGTTTCGTAATTGAAAAGAAGCCGCGTGCTTATGTCGTCGCTTTCCGGCAACGTTGCAAAGCCGTGTTCGCGTTTCAAAAGCCCTTTCTCTTCCAAAACCGCCAAATCTTTTCTTATCGTAACGTCCGAGACTTTGAACTGCTCCGCCAATTCGAGCACCGTTATTTTTTTCTTCGCGCCGAGTAAATCTAAAATTTGTGTTTCTCTTTTCCGCATTAAAAATCTTCCTTTGAACTTATTTGGCGCATTGTAGCACAAAAAATTTTTTCCATAAAGTGATATAATGTTTGAAAAAACTAAGGCAGGGGAAAATTTATGCATAAAATTTTGGAGGCGGCACTTCGCGACGAAAATTTTCGCGAGGCGGCAAAAAAATTTTTAAAACACGGCGAGTTTTTGCTTTACGGTTTGGCGGGCTCGCAAAAAATTTTGACGGCGGCGGCTGGTTTTGCACTAAGTCCGCGCCCGACGATAATTTTGATAAGCGGCAGAGAAAAAATGTCGGAGTGGCGAGATGACTTCGCGGAACTTTTGCCGAACGTCGAAGTTGTCGAGTTGCCCGAATTGGATTTGCTGGACGTGCAGGCAAGTACTGTCGGCGTCGAAAGGCAGGCAAAGCGTCTTGAAATTTTGGCGCGACTTCTGCGCGGAGAAAAATTTATCGTGTTGGCTTCGGCGGCGGCGGCAGTCAAAAAAGATTTTTCGCGAGGAGATTTTTTGAAATTTCAACTGCGCGTCGAGCTCGGCGAAAAAATTTCGCGAGAAAAATTTTTGGATAAACTTATCGAGTTCGGCTACGAGCGGGCGGATGAAATTGACGCGATAGGAAAATTCAGCGTGCACGGCGGCATTGTCGATATTTTCCCGATAAACGAGCCGACGCCTTATCGCTTGGAATTTTTCGGCGATGAAATTGATTCGATTCGCTTTATAAATTTTGAAACGCTTCGTTCGGGCAGAAAATCTCAAGTCGTTTCGATTCTGCCGATAAAAAATTTCGGAGCGGCAAGCGAATCTTTTTTGAGTTGCGCGGGTGAAGACGGCACGATTATTTTTGATGAACCTGCGCGGATTTACGAGGCGATTCAAAATCTGATTCACGAAGACGCGGAGATTAAGAAAAATATTTTCACATTTGAACAGCTGATAAAAAGTTCCCGCGCAGGCAGTTTGATTTATTTTGAGTTGATGCTGAAAAATGTTCGCGGCGTGGAACCGACGGAGACAATCGGGATAACCGCCGCCAACGTTACGAGTTTTCAAGGGCAGACGAAATTTTTTCTGGAAGAAATGGCGCGTCTTCGCGAGCGCGGGCAGAAAATTTTTATCCTGTTCCGAAGTGATGCGAAACTCAACGGCATAATGAAACTTTTTTACGAAAACGATTTGACAGGCATAAATCTTGAGCGCGGCACTTTGAGCGACGGCTTTACTTTTCCCAATGCGAAACTCACGGTTTTAACGGAGAAAAATATTTTTGGCGGGCAAGTCAAGCGGCGTGTCAAAACTTATTCGGAGGAGTCGGGCGAAAAAATTCGGAGTTTCAGCGACATTCATCCCGGCGATTATGTCGTTCACGTCGAAAACGGCATCGGAAAATATCTCGGCATTGAAACGCTTGAATTCGACGGCGTGCACAAAGATTTTATGCAAATTCAATACGGCGGCGCGGACAAACTTTTTATTCCCGTCGAGCAAGTTCATTATCTGCAGAAATATATTTCGGGCGATAATTCGACGCCTAAACTTTCGCGGCTTGGTTCGGGCGATTGGAGCAGGGCGAAGTCGCGAGCTTCGGCGGCGGTCGAAGACATTGCGGAAAAACTTTTGGAGATTTATGCGCGGCGAGAAAAATCTCAAGGTTTTGCTTTCGCCGAAGATGACGCAAGCCAGCGCGAGTTTGAAGACGCTTTTCCTTACGAAGAAACTCCCGACCAGATTCGCGCAGTTTCGGACGTAAAAAAAGATATGGAGCAGGCGCGACCAATGGACAGATTGATTTGCGGCGACGTGGGATTCGGTAAAACGGAAATTGCAATTCGGGCGGCTTACAAGGCGGCAATGAACGGCAAGCAATGCGCGGTTTTGGTTCCCACAACGGTTTTGGCGCAACAACATTATCAAACTTTTTCGGAAAGATTCACGGGGTTTTTGCCGACGGTTGATGTCATTTGCCGCTTCAAAACTCCGAAGGAGCAACGAACAATTTTGCAAAAAGTCCGCGCAGGGCAAATTGATATTTTAATCGGGACGCACGCAATTTTATCGGACAGAATTCAATTCAAAGATTTAGGCTTGCTGATAATCGACGAGGAACACCGCTTCGGCGTCAAACAAAAAGAAAAAATTCGCGCAATGAGTGAAGGCGTTGACGTTTTAACACTTTCGGCGACGCCGATACCGCGAACTTTGCATATGTCATTGGTCGGGGCGCGTGACATGAGTTTGATAGAAACCGCGCCGGCAGAAAGATTTCCCGTGCAAACTTATGTTATCGAAGACGACGATGAAATAATTGCGGAGGCGGTACAGAGAGAAATTCGGCGCGGCGGACAGGTTTATTTCGTCTACAATCGGATTGAGACGATAGACATCATGCGCAAAAGATTGATTGAACTTGTGCCCGAAGCAAAAATCAGAACGGCGCACGGGCAAATGTCCGATGATTTTTTGGAAAGCGTCATGATGGATTTTTATGAAGGCGCGTTCAATGTTTTGTTGACGACAACGATAATCGAGAGCGGGCTTGACGTTGCCAACGCGAACACGATAATAATTTATGACGCGGATAATTTCGGGCTGGCGCAACTTTATCAAATGCGCGGGCGGGTCGGACGTTCTCACACAATGGCTTTTGCATATTTCGTTCACCGCGCAGAAAAAATTTTGGGAGAAAATGCCGAGAAAAGACTTCAGGCAATGCGGGAATTTGCACAACTCGGCGCGGGCTTTAAAATCGCAATGAAAGATTTGGAAATACGCGGCGCGGGAAATTTATTGGGCGCACAACAACACGGGCACATTGCAAGCGTGGGCTTTGAAATGTATTGCAGACTTTTGGAAGACGCGGTAAACAGACTTCAACATAAAAAAATTGAAAATGTCGAGGAACCCGATCCGATAATAAATTTGCCGGTCGAGGCGTTCATAGACAGAGAATATATCGAAAACGCGGGAGACAAGATAGAAATTTATCGGCGGCTGGCGGTTATGCGTGATGATGTGGAAATAAAAGATTTGCAGGAAGAATTGCAAGACAGATTCGGAAAAATCACGGAGCCCGTAGAAAATCTTTTGTCGGTTACGAGAATCCGAATTGCCGCAAAAATTTTGGGCGTGAAATCGATTCAAGAACAAAATTTGCGCGTCGAAATAATTTTCAACGACATAAAAAAAATCTCCGCGCAGGGAATTATCGGCTTGTCAAAAATCTTTCGCCGAGATTTAAAATTTATCGAGAGCGCGTCGCGAATTTTCCTGACATTCAAGACGAAAAAAAATCTCTTAAGCCGAATTTTGAACGTGTTGAAGAGTTTGACGCCGCGTTGAAAATAATTCTTGCAAACAAGAATTTTCTCTGATAAACTCAATCTGTTTCATGAAATTGACAGGTGAGTTTATCTGCTTTGAAACAAATACGAAATTGGCTCCCAATGCGAGCAGAAAAAACTCAAGCCGTGCGGTTTGAGTTTTTTCTATCTGTGGAACGTTTTAGAATTAAGGAAGTGACCGAAAATGTTTTTGGAAGAGAGACAAGCAAAGATTTTGGAAATGTTGGAGCGCGACGGAAAAGTTTTGGTAAAAGAACTTGCAGAAATTTTCGGCGTGACGGAAGATTCAATTCGCAAAGATTTAAGTTCGATGGAGTTGGACGGGAAATTGAGACGCACTTACGGCGGAGCAGTTTCGATAGAAGAAAAATTGCAGATGACGGAGGCGAATCGGCGCAGAATTTCGGACGTGGAAGCCAAGAGAAAAATTGCCGCCGCCGCCGTCAAACTCATGAAGCAAGGGGATTTAATTTTCCTTGACATCTCGACGATAAGCATTGCCATTGCGCAGATTTTGGAAAAAACTGAGACGCCTTACAAAATTTTTACAAATATGGTTGACGTATTGGTTATGCTCGCTCGCAACCCGAAGATAAATTTATTTTTTGCGGGCGGGCAGATTAATCAGAGCCGCGACGGATTTTCGGACGTCTTGAACATGGAATTCATTTCAAAATTCCGTCCCGACATTGCGTTTATCGGCGCGTTCGGTGTCGACATCAAAAAAAATTCTTTGAGTTCGCGTGACATTGCCGGCGGAATTCACAAGGCGCGCTTGATTGAAATCAGCAAAACTTCCTACGTTATCGCCGAGTCGCGCAAAATCGGCGTCGAAAGCACTTACAGTTTCTCAACACTCGAAAAAATCAACGGCATTATCACCGATTCAAAGCTCCCCGAATCTCTTACGACTGCCGCCGAAAAACTCGGCACGAAAATTATTGTCGCGGAATAAGGGGAGAAAAATTTTGCTGAAGAAAAAATTTAAAGTGGTCTCCTCGTTCAATCCGACGGGCGACCAACCGCAAGCGATAGAATCATTGGCTGAAGGGCTCGCGGACGGTTTGAAGTCTCAAGTTTTACTCGGCGCGACGGGTACGGGAAAAACTTTTACGATAGCCAAAGTGATAGAAAAAGTTCAGTTGCCGACATTGGTTATTGCGCACAACAAAACTTTAGCCGCGCAACTTGCCGCCGAGTTCAAAAGTTTTTTCCCGGAAAATTATGTCGGCTATTTCGTCAGCTACTACGATTATTATCAGCCCGAAGCTTACATTGCGGCGACCGACACCTACATTGAAAAGGACGCGGCGATTAACGACGAAATTGATCAGATGCGGCATTCGGCGACGTGTTCGCTGTTTGAAAGGCGCGACACGATCATTGTTGCAAGTGTCTCGTGCATTTACGGCTTGGGCTCGCCCGAAAATTATTCCAAAATGCTTTTGCACTTAAAAATTGGGCAGAATATTTCTCGCGAAAAAATTTTGCGGCGGCTGATTGAAATTCGTTACAATCGCAATGACATGATAATTGAGCGCGGAAATTTTCGAGTTCGCGGCGACGTTATCGAAGTGACTCCGGCGGGCTACAACGGGCGGGCTCTGCGCATTGAACTTTTCGGCGACGAGGTAGAAAGAATTATCGAGTTTGAAATTTTGACGGGGAAAATTTTTGGCAAGCGCAATGAAATTTTTATTTTCCCCGCTTCTCATTACGTGACGGATTATGAAGATTTGGAGCGGGCAGAAAAAAATATTCGCGCAGAGATGTCCGCGCAGGTTGAAAAATTCACGGCGGCAGGAAAATTAATCGAAGCGCAGAGGATTGAACAACGGACACGTTTTGATTTGGAAATGATTCAGGAAATGGGCTATTGTTCGGGCATAGAAAATTATTCGCGGCATTTGACGGGACGGGCGGAAGGCGAGCCGCCTTTTACGCTGATAGATTATTTCCCAAAAAAATTTTTGACGGTGATAGATGAATCGCATGTAACGTTGCCGCAACTTCGGGCAATGTACGCGGGAGATCAATCGCGAAAAAATTCTCTGATAGAAAACGGCTTCCGCCTGCCGAGCGCAAGGGACAATCGCCCATTAAAATTCGACGAGTTCAACGAAAAAATTTCGCAGATAATTTTTGTCTCGGCGACGCCCGCAGAATATGAACTTACCGAATCACAAAACACGGTCGAGCAGATAATCAGACCGACGGGGCTTTTGGATCCGCTTGTCGAAGTGCGTCCGATAGAAAATCAAATCGACGACTTAATTTCGGAAATAAATCTGCGCGTCGAGGCGAAGGAACGAATTTTAATCACGACGCTGACGAAAAAATTTGCGGAAGAGTTGACGGATTATTTAAGCGGCGTAAAAATTCGCGTGAAATATTTGCATTCGGACGTAGTGACTTTGGAGCGGGCAGAAATAATTCACGATCTCCGCGCAGGAAAATTTGACGTATTGGTCGGAATAAATTTATTGCGCGAAGGCTTGGACATGCCCGAAGTTTCGTTGATAGCGATTTTGGACGCGGACAAGGAAGGATTTTTGCGTTCGGAAACTTCGCTTATACAGACAATCGGGCGGGCGGCACGAAATGTTCACGGAAAAGTTATTTTATACGCGGAAAAAATTACGGACTCAATGCGGCGGGCAATGGCTGAAACTGCGCGGCGGAGAAAAATTCAGGAAGAATACAACGCGAAATTTCACATAACGCCGAAGACGATAGAAAAACCTGTTGCGCCGCTGATAGAGTTGCCGCTAAAAAAATCGTCTAAGAAGCCTCAATCGCCGAGCGAGCTGATAAAAAAATTAAGCCCCGCGCAGAAGCGGAACTTAGTTAAAAGTTTAACCGCCGAGATGCGGGAGGCGTCCAGAAATTTGGAGTTCGAACGAGCCGCCGAGTTGCGAGATATTATTTTAAAGTTGGAAGAGCATTTATAAAAAAAATCAGCCCCGCCGCCTGCGAGACTGATTAATTTTTTTGCTCCAAATCATTTTATCGAGTTCAAGTCGTAGAAAAACCCGAATTCCTCTTCCAGTTGTTTTTTTGTTATGTCGTCAGTGGTCAAAATCTTTGAATGGGTGATTCCTTTTGGGCGTTCAGTATACGGCTTGCCGTTATTCATCCACGTGGCATCGTGTCGAAAATAAATGAAGGCATTGGTGGTGATATTGTTTTGGTACATATTTTCAGAGAATTCAAAGCCGTTTTTTTCAAGAAACTCTTTCAAAAAGGGTACGATTTTTGTATGCTCACAAGGATAGGCACTTACATAAGGAATTTTTTTCGCAAAGGACGATTTGATTATCCAAGATTGAAACGGTGACCTTTGCCCTCTTTTAGCATATTTGGGAGCAGGAAAATCATATAAATCTTCATTAAAATACATATATCCTTTGCTGTAACCGTATGACAATATGCTGTCGCACTCATTGATTTTATTTTGCGTGTCTGCGACGGCGTCTTTATACATGAAATCATCAAAGTCCACCCTCGTTTGAATGACAAAATCGTAATTATTATATGCGTCTTGAATCGAAGGGTCGCTTTTTTTTCTTATAAATTTAATCGTCAGCGGCGAATCGCTGAGCTCTGTAAAAATGAATTCGTATTTCGGATTATCGAAGTACTTGCCATTTGCCAAAAAATAAATCTCAAAATTTTTGTCAGTCTGATTCTCAAGAGACTTTAGAAGATTATTTTTAGCCAATGACACCTGTGTTGACAGAAAATCCGTATCGAAAATATCACGTTGAAAATCCGGACGTTTAAAAGGAAAAAATCGAACAACAACAAAATGCTTAATTTTTTTGTCCGACATTTTTTTACCTCCTTAAATAATTTATGAACTGTTCGCCCCGACGTTGATAATACACGCACACAGACGCAACAAGAAAAATTTTTTTATTAATTATATCCCCACCACAAGCCGTCTTGTCAAGCACTTTTTTAGAAAAAGTCGCCCGAAAAAATTGGGCGGCTTAAAATTTTTTTGTACAAAATCGGCGGGCTGTGATATTATTGCAAAAAATTTTTCATAGAGTCTGTTGACAAACTTTGACAGTGACGGTTATTTTTCCAATCGAAAAAATTCCTCGTCACACGATAGTTTCAAGTTTACCGACACGCTCTAGTTTTACGGGTGAGGAAATGGCGAGAGATAATTTTTTGGGCAAAAAATATTTGTACGAGGTTTTGCCAATGTTGAAGTGGGTAGCGGAACAAGTGCCGGGCGGATTCTTTGTCTATTCGGCGAAAGAACCGTTTGAACTTTTCTATGTGAACAGCGCGGTTTTGGATATTTACGGTTGCGAAAATCTTGACGAGTTCAAAGAGCTTACGGGCTACACTTTTCGCGGCATGGTTTATCCCGATGACTTCGCCGCAATTCAAGAATCAATCGAGGAGCAAATTGCCGACCCCGATAATGATCATCTTGATCATGTGGAATATCGAATCACGCGCAGGGACGGAGAAATTCGTTGGATTGACGACTACGGGCACTTTGCTACATTTCCGGAGCACGGAGATGCTTTTTATGTTTTCATCAGCGATATAACCGAGCGGCGACTTATTCAGGAGGAAAAATTGCGAATGGAAATTGAATTGGAGAAGGAAAAGCAGGCAAGCGAAGTTAAGGCAACTTTTTTATTCAACATTTCACACGACATCTTGACGCCGCTGAATTCGATAATGGGCTTTACGGATTTGGCAAGGCGACATATAAACGAGCCCGAACTTTTGAAAAATTATCTGGCGAAGGTTGACGAAAGCAGCCGACAAATGCTTGACTTGGTTAATAATCTTCTCGACATGAGCAAGATAACTTACGGCAAAACTCAACTGCGAACAGAAATTTGCGATTTGGAAGAACAAGTTTTGGTCGTCTTGCACGCCTTCAAATCGGCGGCGGAAGCAAAAAATATTTCTCTGGAAAATGTGTTGAATTTGCCGCGTGAACTCGTTTATACCGACGACGTGAACTTGAGGAAAATTCTCTCCGGCTTGATTGACAACGCGATAAAATTCACGCCGCCGGGCGGGCACGTCAAAGTTTCTGCGCGGAAGAAAAAAATTTCCGAAGATGCCGGCTATGTCCGTTGCGAATTTGTTATTTCCGATGACGGCGTCGGCATGACGGAAGAATTTATGAAACGCATGTATGAAACTTTCGAGCGCGAAGAAACTTCGACTAAAACCGGGCATATAAGCGCGGGGCTCGGCTTGGCGATAACCAAAAAACTTCTTGACGCAATGGGCGGTTCAATCGAAGCTGTCAGCAAAAAGGGCGAAGGCACAACTTTTACTGTCGGCTTGCCGTTCAAAATCGCTCGCGAAGGCGACGACAAAAATGAAGTCGAGGAAATTAAAGCCGTCGCCGCCGATGACAATTACAACCGCAGAATTCTTTTGGTTGATGACATTGAACTTAATCGAATGCTCGCCGAAACAATTTTGGAGGAGTCAGGCTTTTCGGTTGAAACTGTTGCGGACGGCATTGAGGCGGTTGAGGCTTTTTCAAAACACCCGCCGGGATATTATGACTTGGTTTTGATGGATATACAAATGCCGATAATGAACGGCTACGAGGCAACGCGGGCAATTCGTGCGCTTGATCGTCCCGACGCAAAAGTTTTGCCGATAATCGCGTTGAGTGCCAACAGCCGCGACGAAGATAAACGCATGAGCATGGAAAGCGGCATGAATTATCACATTGCCAAGCCTTTCGACGTTGTGCAACTTATCGCCGCCGTCAACAAATACATTGCCGCGAGGAAAGATTTTTGAATCATGAACAGTAAAATTTCCGAACTGATTAAGCTGAAAAATTCGCCCGTTGCGGTTGTGCAATCGGAGATTTGTCCCGAAAAAGTTTTGCAGTTCAAAGAAAATCATTGGGGTTGCGTAATCGCAATGCTCTCCGCCGCCGCGAACGGGAAAATTGCCGCCTTTACAAAAGAAACTGCGACTTGTCTCGGCGGACGCGCAGGGCTCGGCTTTGAAAAATATCCGCTCGGTTGGATTGAATATTTTTTGTCGTGCGGCGGCGAAGGCGTCGACCGTTGCGAACATTATAAAAAAAATCCCGTCTTTGCACGGGATTTTATTTGCGGAGTTTCAAATGCTTTGATTGAAAAACTTCCGCCGCGTAAAAAATTTTTGTTGTTTAAGCCGCTTGCTCTTGTCGAAGAGGAAAAGCCCGAAGTCATAATTTTTTTGATCAACGCCGACCAACTTTCGGGCTTGGTTACGCTTGCAAATTACGATTCGGCTCGTCATGATGCCGTGAAAATTTTATTCGGCGCGGGCTGTGCACAGACGATTCTTTATCCTATGAGCGAAAAAAATTTTTGTTTCGTCGGCTTGACGGATCCTTCTGCGCGGAAATTTATCGATAAAAATCTTTTGGCGTTCGGCATGTCTTACGAAAAATTCTTGCAACTTGAAACTGTCGCCGAAGAGAGTTTCCTTACTGCCGACGCTTGGCAAAAAATTTCTCGCCGCATTTGAATTTTTATTTTCGCCAATTATAGTCGCCGAGAGTGTATTTGCTTTTGCGCTCATTTTTTTCTTCTGACGAATTAAAATTCTGTCGTACATTCTTTTTCCGTTGATATAAAATCTGCCGGGATTTTTTTCAACTTGCCGTCAATGACAACCTCGCCTGCAAACATTTGACTGTTGCCCAGAATTTCAAATTGTTCGGGGCAATATTTATCGAGAAAAGTAATCGGCACGCCCATTACTCCTTCATAATCGTCGGGTATTGCATCGACAAAAGGAACTTCAATCGCGTCATAGTTATCATATTTCGGATAACCTGTGCCGCGTATTTCTTTGTGTTTGCTGTATCGAAAATTTTGCTCCAAAGTCATCAATCGCAACGGCTCATGTCTTTTTCCGTGCTCCAAATTTGTCAGCCACAGACATTGATTCGTTGCAACAATTCTTCTGCCCCATTCGTCAATCCGAGTCTCCGTCCCGTAAAGTTCATAATTTTCCGGAACGATAAAGCCCGATATCCATCTGCCCATCCCGTTGCCCAGCCAAATTTTGTTCGCCATTATCAAAGGAAAAACTTCTTTGTAGGTTATGCAATTTATGTTCCCGATTATCAAAAATTTTTTGTCGAACTTCATGAGTTGCGCGACATATTCTCTGAACAAAGAAAACGGCGGGTTGGTAATGATAACGTCCGCTTCGTCACGGAGTTTTTTTACTTCCGCACTGCGAAAATCTCCGTCGCCCTCAAGATAATCGAAAGTCAAAGAGTCGGGCGCATAAGGTTTGCGGCTCCGCGTCTCCATGTCCAATGTAAAAATTTTCCCGTGTGAAAAATTTTTTTCATCGGCGGCGTAACTCGTCGAAATTAATTTCTTCATTTTGTAAAGCGGCAAGTTCAATGCAAAAAATTTTGTAAAATTGCTCCACTCCGGGTCGTCGCACGGCAAAAGGACGGTTTTATCCTTGAGAAAATTTTTGTCCCAAAGATAATAGCAGTTCATTTCGCGCTGAATGTCGCTGAACTGTGTATAAAATTCGTCGTTCTTGTTGCGCTTCGCCGAATTCATATTTTCATTTTTTGCCATGAGATTTCCTCCGAAATTTTTAAGCGGGCAAAATTTTTGCGAGAGTCTCCAACATGTTCGGCACGTCAATAGGTTTGGCAATGTGCGCGTTCATGCCCGCATCAAGCGCAGCTTTTACGTCCTCGCTGAAGGCGTTCGCCGTCATTGCGATTATCGGAACATTTGCAAGTTCGGGATTTTCCAGCTTGCGAATTTTTTTTGCCGCCTCATAACCGTTCATTATCGGCATCTGAATATCCATCAACACGCAATCGAAATCGCCGGGCTTGGCGTTTGCAACTTTTTCGACAGCTTCGGAGCCGTCGCTTGCCGTATCGACTATAAAACCTTCACTCTCAAGGAGCATTTTGGCAATTTCGCGATTAACTTCAATGTCATCGACGAGCAAAAGTTTTTTGCCTTCAAAGTCGATAACCTGCGCGGAATTTTTATTTTCGGCGGAAAGATTTTCGGGTTCTTCGGCGAGTTTGAAATTGACGTTCACAACAAATTCCGTGCCTTCGCCGGGCGCGGTGATAACTTTGATTGTGCCTTTCATAAGCTCGACGATACTTTTCGTAATTGCCATGCCGAGCCCCGTCCCTTGAATTTTGCTGACGGTCGAAGTTCTTTCGCGTTCAAATGCCTCAAAAACTCTCGCGGCAAATTCGGGCGTCATACCTATTCCGCTGTCTTTGACATGCAATTCATAATCCGCCGAGTCGTCGTGGCTGTCGCCGATTTGTTTAAGCGTCACGGAAATTTTTCCGCCTTCGGGCGTGAACTTGTAAGCGTTGCTCAAAAGATTCAGCAAAACTCTGTTCAAACGATTTTTATCGAAGACGGCATATTTATTTTTAATCTCGGTGCTGTCGACGCTGAAAGAAATATTTTTGCCCTTCATCTGCGTTGCAAACATGTCTTGAACTTCATCCATAGTTTCAGCCAAATTATCGGGCAAAAGTTCAAGCTCCATTTTGCCGCTCTCGATTCGGCTCATTTCCAAAACGTCATTAATCAGCGCGAGCAAATGTTGACTTGAGGCGTCGATTTTTTTAAGGAAATCATACATTCTGTCGGGAATTCTGTCGGGGCAAGGTTCATTTTTATACAACGGACAATTTTCGCAAACCCTGTGCAAATCTTTTGCGAGATTGAGATAACCTACAATCGCATTCATCGGCGTCCTTATGTCGTGGCTCATGTTTGAAAGGAAAGTTGATTTTGCTCTGTTGGCTTCTTCGGCGCGTTCTTTTTCGGCAATAAGTTCAGTCTGCTGACTTTTAAGCCGCTCGCTTTGTTCTTTAATCGTCTCGTAATTTTCCTGCAGTTGTATTGTGTATTGTTCCTGCGAATGTGCGTAGCGAACTTGCATGACGGTATAACCGATTAAAAGAATCACGAAGAGTGCGGACGACAAAATCAGCGCGATAAGCCACGGGCGACTTGTAACCATTTCTTCAAGCGTGATATTTTCGTAGCGATTGATAATCCATTTTTTGGTTAAAGCCTCAAGGCGTCCTTCCTGTTGCATTTGAATTAAAACCGCATTGACTTTCACGCGCAACATTGTATCTTCCGAGTGCAGGGCAAGTGTTCCGTAAACGTGTTGAACGGCGTAACTTGGAAAAACGTCATCGAGATCATTTTTTTCGATAAAAGCTCCGCCGACTTGAATCGGACAAATAGCAAATTCGTATTCGCCGCTTTTCAGCCCGTCAAAAATTCTTTTGTAGGAATGAACGTAAGAAATTTCATCGTCAAGACCGAGCCCGGGCATTCTGTGAAGAGAAGCAACTCTTCTGCCGTAAAGTTCGGCGACGGACGAAATTTCTTTGCGCCCGTAAACAACATATTGCTTTTCGGTCGTCGGCAAGGTTGCAATAATGTCGGGATTGTTTATAATCAAATCGGATTCCATATTCATGATAATATCCGCGCCGCCGCCGTGAAAAATTTTGTTGGCGGAGTTCCAATCCATCAACACCAAGTCAAGATTCATCTGCAGACGGTTTGCAATTTCATTCATCATTTCCACATCATAACCTTGATAATTTCCTTGCTCGTCAATGTAGGAATAAGGCGCGTAGTCATGATCCGTGACAACGTGCAAAGTTTTTTTGAAATTATTCTGCGGCTGAATTTCAACTTTTGGCGGCTCTCGGAAGAAGCCCGATAAATTGAAATAAATTCCCGCGAAAATAATTGCGAGAATTATCGGGAAGGCGACGGCGAATTTTACCAGAGAATTTTTTGTGCCGAAGAATTTTTTTTGCGGAGCCTGTGTGTTCATAAATTTATCCCCTTCAAGCGGATACCTTTCAAAAATATTTTCAAGTCGATTGAACTATATCAAAAAAAATTTTAAATGACAATGATAAAAGGAGCGGAAGTTTCATGAAGAAAATTTTTGGGAGTTTGATTGCGCTGATGATTTTTGCGGCGGCGAATATTTCCGAAGCCGCGCAGATTTCGAGCGACGGATATTTTAACGGGATAAAACTTTGCGGCAGAGTTCGGGTTGTCGAAAGTTTCGGCGACATAAAAGTTCAAGTTGTGGACGCCTTCCCCGATCTCCGCGTCAAAAAAGTTTCGAGCTTTCCGAGCGACATCGGCGAATGGGAATTTGTGACCGGCGGCGAAGATTTCACTATTGAGTTTGTCGATTCTTTTCCCGACATAAAAATTAAATTCGTGGATTCTTTTCCGGGTCTGTAAAAATTTTTCTTGACAGTTTTTAAATCAGCGATTATAATTCGGCTTGTCTTGAAAGAGACTTGGGGTTGTAGCTCAGATGGTTAGAGTGCCTCGTTGACATCGAGGAGGTCACAGATTCGAGTTCTGTCAGCCCCACCAATTTTTTTTTAGGGCTCGCTTAACTCAGTTGGTAGAGTATCTCCGTCACATGGAGGAAGTCGAGGGTTCGAGTCCCCCAGCGAGCATAAAAAAATTGCCTTCCGAAAATCGGAGGGCGATTTTTTTTTCGTTGCGTGATAAAATATCGCGACAAGGAGTTGAAATTTTTATGTTCGATAATTTTATTGTGGCAGTTAGCGCGATTGTTCCAATGTTTTGCTTAATGGCGATAGGGGCGTTCGTGAAATTTCAAAAGTGGTTGACGGACGAAGAACTTTCGCACATGAACAGAATGGTTTTCCGAGTTTTTTTCTGTTGCATGATGTTTTATTCGATTTACACAACGGAGCTTGCAACGAGTTTTCGTCCGAATTTAATGTTGTTCGGCGCGGGCGGCGTGTTGATAATTTTTACCTTGCTGATGATTTTTGTTCCGCGAATTGAGCCGGATAATCGGCGGCGCGGCGTGATAGTTCAAGCGATTTTTCGGAGCAATTTTGTTTTGTTCGGCATTCCGATTGTCGGAAATATTTTCGGCGACAAAGAAATTGCCGTAGCCAGCATGATGATTGCGATTATAATTCCGATTTACAATATCCTTGCCGTGTTTGCACTGGAAACTTTTCGCGGCGGGAAATTTGCGTTGCTTCCGATTTTGAAAGGCGTTTTAAAAAATCCCATGATTTTGGGAGCGATTGCGGGCGCGACGCTCTTAATTTTGGGCGTCGAAGTCCCGAAACCCGTTTTAAAACCAATCGGACAAATTTCGGCGGCGACAACTCCCGTTGCGCTGATAATTTTGGGCGCGTCTTTTAAACTCGGCTCGACTCACGAACACAGAAAACAACTTCTCGGCGCGATTTTCGGGCGATTAATTTTGGTGCCCGCAATAACTTTATCGACGGCGGCATTTATTTTCGGCTTCAGAGGAATTGAATTCGTTACATTGGTTGCAATTTTCGCTTCGCCCTGCGCGGTCGTAAGTTTTGCAATGGCGCAACAAATGGGCGGCGACGCGGATTTAGCGGGAAATTGCGTTGTATTCACGTCGGCTCTGTCGTGCTTTACAATGTTTTGTTGGATATTGCTTTTCAAGACGCTTGGAATTTTTTAAATGTCGAGCCCAAGATATTTCCCGCGTAGCCAACGAGGATTGTAGAAACTTTCAGCTTGCCGAAAACGTAACGTTCGGCTCGGAGACTTGCCCGCGCCGCAATTTTTTTATAAACGTGTTCAAAGTTATTCGCTGAAATAATTTGCGCGGCGTCTTCGGTCGTATTGGCGTTGAGAATTTTTTGAACTTCGCCTGCAGGTAAACCTTCCGCCGCCGCATATGCCGCCAATGTTTCAAGGCGACAATCGGCAACGCGGTTATGTGTGTGAAAAACTCCCGCCGCAACTTTTGCCAACTTGCCGAGATGCCCGCATAAAATTATTTTTTTTATCTGCCGTTCAGCCGCCGCCTCCAACATGAATCCGATAAAATTACTCGTTTGAATTATCGCGCCGTCCGAAAAGCCGAGTCTCTTCGCGATTGTTTCGCCGATTTTTCCTGGCACAAAAATTAATTCGTCAAAGCCCGCCGCCTTCGCCACGTCGATTTGCGGCACAAGAGAATTTTTAAAAGCTTCTTCCGACATCGGGCGCAAAACTCCCGTCGTGCCGATTATCGACAAGCCGCCTTCGACGCCCAAAATCGGATTCAAAGTTTTTTTCGCAAGCTCGACGCCCGCAGGAATTGAAATTTCTATCTCAAGCCCGCCGAGTTTAAATTCTTCCGCGACATTTTTTATCAATCTGCGCGGACCGGGATTAATCGCGGGTTCGCCGACGGGCAGTTGAAGTCCCGCCTTTGTAATTTTTCCGACTCCGACTCCTGCGCGGAAAATAATTTCTTCACCAAAAATGCGGCGCACCGTCGTGAAAACCGATGCGCCGTTTGTGATGTCGGGATCGTCGCCAGAAAATTTTATAACTTCTGCGCGGATGCCGTCGGAAATTTTTTCAACACTTTCAACGGGAATTTTTAAAATCGTTCCGTCAAGCGCGGTAATTTCAACTTCCGAAACAACTTTGTCTTCAGTCAAAAAAATCAAAGCCGCTTTGACGCCCGCCGCCGCGCAGGCACCCGTTGTGTAGCCGCTCCGCAAAAATTTTTTACTCATTGTTAAGATAAAGTTTCCTGTAAGCGTCGGTGTCGGCTTTAATCAGCGTGACGAACGCGCTTGTCGAAAATTCATCGGGCTCGGCTTTGACTTGTTCAATAGGCGTCGGCTCAACAATGCGATTTTTCATCGGCAACTTGGATTTTCCCGCTTTAAAATCTTCCCAGCAAACCAACATTCCCGTAAGCGCGTCCTCTGCCATATACAAGGCCTCGTAAAGCGAATATCCGCAAGTTGCCGCACCTTCAACGTCAGGAAAATAAACACACCAAGTATCAGGCAGATTTTTATCTTTCTGAAAAATCGCAGGGTAAACATACTGCATAAAAATACCTCCTTAACGTTTTTTCGGAACGCCCGCTTGTTTACGAAGAATTTTTTCTGTTCCAAGAGGAACTTCTTCTTGATTGTGACGTCCCATTTGAAATCTTTCTCCTGTTATTGGGCTGAACCACCATTCATGTCCGCTACCTTCACACTCTTTGTAGCAACCGGCTTTTTTAAATTCGCGTTTGAGTTCTGCAAACTTTGGCATAAACTTTTCTCCTTACCGATTGTCGTACATTTTGGCGTAATAATTTTTGTACTCGCCGCTGATAATTTTTTCCCACCAAGCGCGATTTTCAAGATACCAAGCAACGGTTTTCTTTATGCCGTCGTCGAATTTTGTTTGCGGCGTCCAGCCGAGCTCGTTTGAAATTTTTGTCGGGTCAATCGCGTAACGTTGATCATGCCCTTTCCTGTCCGTCACGAATTCAATCAAGTCTTCGCTCTTGCCAAGAATTTTTAAAATCGTCTTGACGACTTCAAGATTTGTGCGCTCGTTGTGCCCGCCGATATTGTAAACTTCGCCGACAGTGCCCTTGCGAATTATCAAATCAATCGCCGCGCAGTGATCCTCGACAAAAAGCCAATCGCGGACGTTAATTCCCTTGCCGTAAACGGGCAATTTTTTATCATGGAGCGCGTTGATAATCATGAGCGGAATTAATTTTTCGGGGAAATGATAAGGTCCGTAATTGTTGGAGCAACGGCTGATTGTCGCGGGAATTTTATACGTCCGCTGATAAGCTTGAACCAATAAATCTGCGGCGGCTTTGCTGGCGGAGTAGGGGCTCGACGTGTGAAGATTTGTCGTCTCGGTGAAAAATAAATCGGGGCGGTCAAGCGGCAAGTCTCCATAAACTTCGTCCGTCGAAACTTGATGAAAGCGTTCAATCCCGAATTTTTTACAGGCATCAAGCAAAACGCTCGTCCCGATAATATTTGTCCGCAAAAAAAGTTCGGGGTCTTCAATCGAGCGATCAACGTGACTTTCAGCCGCAAAATTCACGACGACATCGGGCTTTTCGTCTTCAAAAAGTTTGTAAACCGCCTCACGGTCGGCAATGTCGCCGCGAATAAATTTAAAATTTTCATTGCCCTGGGCGTCCGCCAAAGTTTCAAGGTTGCCCGCGTAAGTGAGTTTGTCAAAGCAAATGATTTTGTCGGCAGGATGATTTTTCAGCTCATAATAAACAAAATTGCCGCCGATAAAGCCCGCGCCGCCCGTTACAATTATTTTCATGAAATTTTTCCCTCCAAAAGTTTTTTTGATAATAACAAAAAAAAATCCCCGCGACAATACGGGGAAATTTTTTTATTATCAGCCGAAATAATCTTCAATGCCGTCGAAAATTCCTTGCGCCGCCTTTATGACGCCTTCCGCAGAGTCAAGGAGTTTTTCTTCTTCCTTATTTGAAATGAAACCTAACTCAATCAAAGTGGCGGGCATGTCGGTATTTTTCACAACGTAGAAATTGCAAGGTTGAGTTCCGCGACTCGGCGTTCCAAGTTGTTCAATTAAATTTCTGCGAATGCAATCGGCAAGTTTCTGTCCTCTGCCGGTTGTACTTTTGCTGTAATAATAACCCGTCGTGCCGCGAGCTTCGGGGCGCGTAAAACTGTCCGCATGAATCGAAATGAAAATATCTGCGCCCGCCCTGTTGGCAACTTCGCAACGTGCGCCGAGCTCCTCAATGTCGGAAGCTTTGGCTCCTTTATATGAAACTGTTGTATCCGTTTCGCGAGTCATGATAACCGTTGCGCCTTCAGCCTTAAGCAATTTCTGAAGTTCAAGTGCAACTTTCAGCGTGACATTTTTTTCCATGACGCCCGTCGGACCGATTGCGCCCGCGTCATTGCCGCCGTGTCCGGGATCAATGGCAATGATTTTTCCGCGCAGATTTGTCAGCGTATTCAAATCGTCTTCCAAATCTTTGAACGGAGTATCAACAGTTTTTTCGTCGTCCTTGTCTTTGGACTTCTTCTCTTTATCTTTTTTCTCTTTTTCCTTCTTCTCGCGTTTTGCCTGTTCTTTTAAAGCTTTTTCGCGCTCGCGTTGTTCACGAATTTCCCGTTCGCGTTTTTCCTTAAGCTCTTTTTCCTGTTGTTCCTTCAATTCCTTTTCGCGTTTTGCCTGTTCTTTAAGCTCGCGTTCTTGTTGTTCCTTAAGTTCTTTTTCTCGTTCCTGCTTTTCTTTGAGTTCGCGTTCTTGTTGTTCTTTCAGAGCCTTTTCGCGCTCGCGCTGTTCACGAATTTCCTGTTCCTGCTTTTCTTTAAGTTCGCGCTCCTGTTGTTCCTTCAAAGCTTTTTCGCGCTCCTGTTGCTCACGAAGCTCTTGTTCCTGCTTTTCTTTAAGTTCGCGCTCTTGTTGTTCCTTTAAAGCCTTTTCGCGTTCCTGTTGCTCCCGAAGTTCTCGTTCCCGTTTTTCTTTAAGTTCAAGTTCACGTTGCTTAGCCAATTTTTCATCTTCGGGATCGACGATCTCGACGTTGGAAGGAATTTCTTTAACGGTCGGTTCATTCGACGGCGGCGGTTCCGATTTCGGAGGATCGGATTTTTTTTCTGCATCTTCCTTGAATTCCCCAACGTCGATAACAAAACGATAAGCTGCCGCGCCGCCGTTTAAATAAAACGGGTGAATCTCCGCCATTGTCTCGATAACAATTCTTACGGTTGTAGGATCAAATTGCGCGACGCGAAGTTTTTTTGCCGCCAAAGATTTTAGTTCGGCTTCGCGCTGAACTTTCGGATTGAGCCAAGCATTTTTTACGTCGATTATGACTCGCGAAGGATTTTCGGCGTAAGATTCGGTGAACACGACTTTTTTTGTGATGTCGGCGACAATTCGGATTGTGCCGGAGCCGTAACCTACTCTTATCGCTTGAATTTCTGCAAGATTAGCCGTGCGCTCTTTGAAAGTCGGCGCGTCTTTTATCGGCTCGGCTTTTTGTTCTTCAGCCGCCTCAACTGCCGCAGTCGCCGCAATTAAAATGAGGAGACTCAGCAATATTTTTCTAATCAATCCAAAGCCCCCTCTTTTTTTAATTAGGAATTATGAATTAGGAATTAGGAATGAATTTTCATTTCTAATTGCCTTTCAGGTTTCGTAAGAGCCGTAACGTTGTTCGAGTTTCTTGAAAATCCACGTCAAGACCGCCGTCATTCCCAGATAAAATATGCCCGCGATAACAAAAGGCGTCATGTCAAATTCTCTTTGAACGATTGTCCGCGCAACTCTCAGCAAATCATTCATTGCCAAAATGTAAATCAGCGAAGTATCTTTGACGAGATTTATTGTTTCGTTTGAAATCGGCGGCAGGACAACGCGCAACACTTGCGGGAAAATTATGTAGCGCATCATTTGCCAATGCTTAAGCCCCAATGCTTTTGCCGCCTCGTATTGCCCGCGCGGTATCGCTTGAATTCCTGCGCGGAAAACTTCCGCAAAATACGCCGCGTAATTCAGCGTGAAGGCTAAAAGTGCCGCCGCCACGTCCGGCAACATTATTCCGACCATCGGCAAGGCGAAGTACACGAATAAAAGTTGCAACATCAGCGGCGTCCCGCGCATTATCCAGACATAAAACTCCATCAAGTAGCGAATCGGCGCGAAACTCGAAATTCTGCCCAATGCCGCCAATGCTCCGATTGGCAAGCTTAAAATTAAAGTCACGAAGAAAATTTCTAACGTGACTTCTGCGCCCTCCATGATAAGGACGGTCATATCCAAAAATTTTTCCATTACAGATATTCCCTAACTCCCATCAAATGCAATTAGGAATTATGAATTAGGAATTAGGAATGAAAATCGTTTCTTCATTATTAATTCCTAATTCCTCATTCCTAATTATTTTGACGGCGGTCACTGTTCACAAATTAGTAATCGCCGATTATTTTTTTGCTTTAATCAAATCTGCTCCAAACCATTCTTGAGAAATTTTCTGCGCCGCGCCGTCCTTAACCATTTCATCGAAAACGCCTTGAACTTTATCGCGCAACTCGGTATCGTCTTTGCGGAAGGCAATTCCAAATTCGGTGACGGGTCCGACGGTAACTTCAAGTGCTTGGAATTTATCGCCCTGTTTGCTCATCGCATAACGCCCGACAATTTCGTCACAAACAAGCGCGTCAATTCTGCCGTTCTCCAAATCCATGAACGCACTTACATAATCGCCGTAAGTTTTGAACTCGCTGAAACTGTTCTTAAGCTCTTCCGTACTGTCAATGTAAGTTTCGGCAGTGGAGCCGGCTTGTGTTCCGACGGCTTTGCCTGCGAGATCTGCTTCCGCCGTAATTCCTTGATCGTTTCCGTTTTTCACGAAGACGATTTGGCGATTGTCCATGTAAGGATCACTGAAAAGCATGTTTTGTTGACGTTCGGGCGTGATGTCGAGTCCGTTCCAAATTATGTCAATGCGCCCCGATTTAAGTTCCGCCTCTTTGCTGTTCCAGTCAATGGCTTTGAATTCAACTTCCGAGCCGAGACGTTTTGCCGCCTCTTTCGCAAGATCAACGTCGAAACCGATAATTTCATTTTGTTCATTCTTGAAACCCATCGGCGCATATTCATCGTCGAGCCCGATTGTAATTTTTTCCAATTTCTTGGAGCCGTCTTCGCCGTCTTTTTTGGCAGGTTCATCTCCGCCGCCGCATCCCGCAAAAACCATCGTCACGAGAAGAAGGACAGCCATAAAAATTTTTCTCATACCTCTGAAACATCCTTTCATAAAAAAAAATTTAATAAACCGCGTTGCATTATACTTTATCGGCAATTTCATTGCAAGCGCGCCATTAAATTTTTTGAAAACAATATGGAAACCTTTAGATTAATTTTGCCCGATTAAATCATCGCCAAACCATTCTTCGGAAATTTTTTTGGCGGTACCGTCTTTTACAATCTCATCAAAAGCTTTTTGAACTCTGTCGCGGAGCTCGACATCATTTTTGCGAAAACCGATTCCCATCTTACCGGCAGAACCGACCGTCGTTCCCACAACTTCAAATTTGCCGCGTTGTTTATTCATTAAAAAACGTCCGATAATTTCGTCGCAGACAAGCGCATCAATTTCGCCGTCCTCCAAAGCTTTGAAAGTTTCTTCGTCCGTTTTGCAGGTTTTAAATCCTGCGAGACTGCTTTTGAGTTTTTCGTTCTTGTTAATGTAATTTTCGGCAGTGGTGCCGGCTTTTGCGCCGATAGTTTTTTCCGCAAAGTCATTTTCGCTTTTTACATTTTGCGGGTTGCCCTTAAGCACGAAAATAACTTGGCGATTGTCCATGTAAGGATCGCTGAAGAGCATAATTTCTTGACGTTCGGGAGTAATGTCGAGCGCGTTCCAAATCATGTCAATTTTTCCCGAATCGAGTTCCGCTTCCTTTTTATCCCAATCGATTAATTTGAATTCTGCTTTGACGCCCATACGTTTTGCCGTCTCTTCGGCAAGCGATACCTCAAAGCCGACAAATTTCCCCTGTTCGTTGCGATAACTTATCGGAGATTCGGCAATCCCGATAATGACTTTGGATTGTTGGTTGCCGCCGCATCCCGCAAAAATCATCGTCGCAAAGACCAATGCCGTCATTAAAAATTTTTTCACGCCACAAAACCTTCTCTCATTCCTGCTCCGCTTTTCAATAAAAAAATTTTTCACTGCAAAAAAACGCGGAGATCATCTTTCCGCGCTGATTAAATCGGCTTGAAACCATTTCACGGAAATTTTCCGCGCAGTGCCATCTCTTATCATTTCGTCAAAAACGTCTTGAACTCTGTCGCGAAGTTCGACATTATCCTTGCGAAAACCAATGCCCGTTTCCGTAATGATTCCAATTTTTATGTTGATTATTTTTAATTGATCGGGGCAAGTGTTCATTTCGTAGCGCGCAACAAGTTCATCACAAACCAGAACTTCAATTTCTTCCTTTTTCAAAGCGTCAACAACTTCGCTAAACTTTGTGTAACTTTTATACTCCGCGAGAGAGTTTTTGAGTTTCAAGTTTCGATTTATGTAATCGTCGGATGTGGAGCCGGCTTGCGTCCCGACAATTTTCCCTTCAAGATCATATTCCGAGTGAATATCAAAATCGCTGTCCGCCTTGACCAAAACTATTTGCCTGTCTTCCATGTAAGGCTTGCTGAAAATCATATACTCTTTGCGCTCGTTGGTTATGTCCAAGCCGTTCCAAATAAGATCGATACTCCCCGAAGTAATTTCCTTCTCTTTGTTGCTCCAATCAATCGGCTTGAATTCCGCCGCAACGCCCAAACGATTCATCGCTTCTTGTGCAAGATCAATGTCAAAGCCGACAAGTTCATTTTGTTCGTTGTGAAAACTCATCGGCGCAAATTCGTCATCAATCCCGATAATGACTTTGGATTGTTGATTGCCGCCGCCGCATCCCGCGAAAATCACAGCCGCAAATAAAAATACTGCCACAAAAATTTTTCTCATACAGAAAAACCTTCTTCAGCTTAAGATATTTTCAAAACTCATTTTCCCGACTTAATCAAGTCGGCTTGAAACCATTCGATAGAAATTTTTTTTGCCGTGCCGTCCTTAATCATTTCGTCGAAAACGCTTTGAACTCTGTTGCGCAGTTCGACATCACTTTTGCGAAAACCGATGCCGAATTCCGTTGCCGCTCCGATTGTCAATTCAACGATCTTAAATGCACCGGGATTTTGAATCATCTCGTAACGCGCCGCAATTTCATCGATAATTATCACGTCAAGTTCTCCCCTGCTTAAAAGATAAAAACCTTCCTTGACGTTGCGATAAGTTTTGAACGCGGCGAAACTGTTTTTGAGTTTCTGATTTTGATTTATGTAATCTTCGGAGTTCGAGCCGGCTTGAGTTCCGACAATTTTTCCTTCCAAATCATATTCCGAATAAATGGGTTGAGAATTATTTTTGGCGACCAAAAGTATCTGGCGATTGTCCATGTACGGCTTGCTGAAAATCATATACCTTTTGTATTCGTCGATGATGTCGAGCCCGTTCCAAATTATGTCGACATTCCCGGACGTTATCTCTTCTTCTTTTTTATCCCAATCGATTGACTTAAATTCTATCTGAACCCCAAGTCTTTTCGCCGCCTCCTTAGCCAAATCGACATCAAAGCCGACAATTTCTCCGCGCTCGTCCTTAAAGCCCATAGGAGCGAATTCATCATCAATTCCTATGACGAGTACTTTTCGGGAGTTTATGTCGTCGATATTTTTCGAGTTATCTCCGCCGCAAGCCGTAAAAATTAATGTTGAAAGGATAATCGCCGCCGCCAAAAATTTTCTCATGTTTCAATCTCCTTTCCAACGAAAAATTAAATGATTTGAATTATATTTTCCCTTAAGCATTTTGTCAAAAACTTATTCGACGAAAAAGCATTTGTTTGTTATAATTCGGACGGGTGATTGAAAATGAATGAAACTTTTTGGGCGCGTTTGACGAGCATATTATTTTTGGTTTCATTTTTGTTCAATGTCATTTTCGGCAAGGGCATAGAAAATTGGAGTGAGTTTATGTTCGGCTTGGTGTTTGCAATATCGATTTATAATTTTGCTCCGATTTTCAAGAAATATTTTCGGCGATAAAATTTTTCGGCAGGAGGATTGAATGTGAGCAACAAAAAATTTTACAGGATTTTGTGGAACATAACTTTTTTGGTCGTGATTGGGATTTTGATTTTTCTCAGCAACAGGGAAAGAAATTGGTTTGACATTTTCACGGGCTTTGTTTGCGGGATGTCTCTTTGGGAAATAGTTTACCTGCTCCGCGACGTGCAACGCGAGAAGAAAAAACTCAGATAAAAATTTTAAAGCGGCGAGAAATTTATCCCGCCGCTTTTTTGTCGAGTATTAGAGCGAGTTGGTAAATTCAAAATCAGAAAGTGACGAGGAATTTTTTCGGCTGACGAGGCGTAAGCGCGACGGCGTAGTTCGCTACGTCTAGCGCGCAACAACGAAGTCAAGCGGAAAAATAACCGTCACTTGTAATGTTTACCATCAGCTCCTAATTTTTCCATCCCAAATGTTTTGCTTTTTCAAAATCGGCTTTGGCTCCTTCTTCGTCGCCGAGATTTTGTCGGCAAAGCCCGCGATTGTAATATTGCTTGCCGTCCTTCGGATTTAACTGAATTGCTTTATTGAAATCCTTAATCGCCAGTTCAAATTGTTCCAAATCGATATAAGCACAGCCGCGACCGTTATACGGTTCGGCATTTCTCGGATTTATTTGAAGAGCTTTGTTAAAATCCTTAATCGCCCGCTCGAATTGTTTTAACTTTATAAACGCGAGCCCGCGACTGTGATAGAAATTACCGAATTTCGGCTTGAGCTTAATCGCCTCGTTGAAATCTTTAATCGCCTGTTCGTATTTCTCCAAATTGCAATAAAGACTGCCGCGATTGTGGTAATAATCGGCGTTGTTCGGATCGATTTTAACGGCTTTGTCATAATCTTCAAGAGCTCGCCGGTATTGTTTCAAATCAACGTAAGCGTTGCCGCGATTGTAATATGCCATGTCATAATTCGGATTGATCTCGACAGCTTTATTGTAATCCTGAACGGCGCGCTTATATTTTTTTAAGCCGACATAAGCGACGCCGCGATTGTTATAAGCATTTGCATTGTTCGGATTGAGTTCGACGGCTTTATCATAATCTTGAATGGCTCGTTCGTATTTTTTTAAATTGTAATAAACCAGCCCGCGATTAAAATACGTCACGGCATCGTTCGGATCAATTTCAACGGCTTTATCATAATCCAAAATCGCAATTTCATATTCTCCGAGTTGATTATAAGAATTTCCACGATTTTGATACGCCCAAAAATAATTTTCATCAAGTTCGATAATCTTATCAAAATCTTGAATCGCCAAATCATATTTTTTTAATTCGTAATAAGTCAGCCCGCGCCAAAAGTAAGCCGTAAGATAATTTTCGTCGACTTCAACAGCTTTATCAAAATTCCAAATCGCATGTTTATATTTTCCGAGTTCGTGATAAATATTTCCGAGATTTAAGTATGTCATCGCAAAATTCGGCTCAAGTTCTATTGTCTTTTCGTAATCTTTGACGGCTTGATCATATTTTTTGAGCATCTTGTAAGCCGAGCCGCGATTGTTATAAGCATTTGCATTGTTCGGATTGAGTTTTATAAATTCGTCGTAATCTTGAATCGCCAAATCATATTTCTCCAATTTGTAACGAGTTAAGGCGCGCCAAAAATAAACTTCATCGTTATCGGAATTCAAGTTAATCACGGCAGAATTAATCACGGCAGAAAATAATTTTAACGCATAACGATAATTTCCCTTCTTGAAAAATTTAATTCCTTTCGCAAGTTTTTTGTTCTGAGAAAATTTAATTCCTTTCGCAAGTTTTTTGTTCTGAGAAAAATTTTTGCCGTCCTCCATACAATTTCCTCCTTTCCGAAAAATTTTCGTCAAAGGCTTTATATCATAAAAATTTCTGCGAGTAAAGATTGGCGGCAAGCTTTACTTTAAACCGCGTTATGAATATAATTGCCCGCGTAAAAAAATTTTTTGAAATTCATGAGGTGTTAGTTTTGAAAAATCATACAAAGTACAGCAAAGGATATTTCATGCCGCCGGAAATAATTTTGGATTGGGCGCGGAAAGAATATCCCGAAAAAGCTCCGGTGTGGTGCAGTGTCGACCTGCGCGACGGAAATCAATCGCTGATTATCCCGATGAGTCTCGACGAGAAAATTGAGTTTTATAAAACGCTCGTCAAAATCGGATTCAAAGAAATTGAAGTCGGCTTCCCCGCCGCCAGCGATACCGAATACGCGCTCCTCCGCAGGCTGATTGAAGATAATTTAATTCCCGACGACGTGACCGTTCAAGTTTTGACGCAGGCGCGGGAACATATCATAAAGAAAACTTTCGAGGCACTTGACGGCGCGAAGAATGCGATTGTTCATGTTTACAATTCAACTTCGGTTGCCCAGCGCGAACAAGTTTTCCGCATGTCGAAGGACGAGATAAAAAAAATCGCCACCGACGGCGCGAAACTTTTATTGGAGCTGACGGAGAAGGCGGGCGCGAATTATCGCTTTGAATATTCTCCCGAAAGTTTCACGGGCACCGAGCCCGAATACGCTTTGGAAGTTTGCAACGCCGTTTTGGACGTTTGGGAGCCCGTCGTTGACCGCCGTCCGATTATAAATATTCCCGTCACCGTCGAAATGAGTTTGCCGCATGTCTACGCCGCGCAGGTTGCTTACATAAATAAATATCTCAAGTTCCGCGACAAAGTTATTTTGAGTCTCCATCCCCACAACGATAGAGGTTGCGGCGTCGCCGATTGTGAGCTCGGACTTTTGGCGGGCGCGGACAGGATTGAAGGAACTCTTTTCGGCAACGGCGAACGAACAGGCAACGTTGACATTGTTACTTTGGCAATGAATATGTTTGCTTTGGGCGTCAACCCCGAATTGGATTTCAGCAACATGCCCGCGCTTGTCGAAATGTATGAACGCGTCACCAGAATGAAAGTTCATGACCGTCAACCTTATGCGGGCGCGTTGGTATTTACGGCGTTCAGCGGCAGTCATCAAGATGCCATTGCAAAAGGGATGCATTGGCGCGAAGAAAAAAATCCCGATCGTTGGACTGTTCCCTATTTGCCGATTGACCCGAAAGATGTCGGGCGCGAATACGACAGCGATGTTATCAGAATCAATTCGCAGAGCGGCAAGGGCGGCGTCGGCTTTATCATGGAGCAACGTTACGGCGTCGAAATGCCAAAGAAAATGCGCGAGGACTTCGGCTATTGCGTCAAGGCAGTTTCCGACCGCAAGCACAAAGAACTTTTGCCCGACGAAATTTATCAGATTTTCAGCGATCAATATGTCAATGTCGACAAGCCGTATAAATTATTTGAGTTTCATCTTCGCAAGGAACCGGGCGGCGCGAGAGTCGGCAGCGTCGATTTGGAAATCAACGGCGAACGCGTAACTTATCCGGCTCGCGGCAACGGAAGACTTGACGCGGTTTCAAACGCTCTTCAAAAAAATCTCGGCATAAGCTATTCCAATTTGACTTACAACGAACACGCGCTGGAGATCGGACAATCTGCGCGGGCTATCGCTTACATTTCAATCACGGGCGCGGACGGAAAAGTTACTTGGGGCGCGGGCATGGATACCGATATTATCACGGCGTCGATTCAAGCCCTTATCAGCGCGATTAATCGCATGGTTGCGGGCAAATAGCGGAGGTTAATTTTTATGGCGACATTTCAAATGACTTTGGACGACGATTTTAAAAAGAAAGTCGACGAGCTTTATGAAAGTCTCGGCATGGACACGGAAACGGCTGTAAGATATTTGTTTCATGTTTCTTTGGAAAGAAAAGAACTTCCTTTCAGCATAAAAGATCCCGATATTCCCGATGATTTGCTGGAAGCAATTCGTGATGCTCGCGAGCACAGAAATCTTTACGGTCCTTTTAACACCGTTGAAGAAGCAATGGAATCCTTGTTGAAGGACGATTGAAAATGTATCAAGCCATTGCAAGGATATTTCAAAACTCGTTGCGGTTTTGGACTTGCTGAAAACGGGCGAGCCGTTACCGAAAACGTAAATAAAAAAAGAGCCTCCTCCGATTTTGGAAGAGACTCTTTTTTAATTAGCAATTAGTAATTAGTAATGAGTAATGGAAAAACAATTACACATTGCTCATTACTAATTGTTAATTGCTTTTCAAACGGGTACGCGATTTTCTATTGCTTTGGCTATTGTCAAAGAATCGGTTCCCGAAAAATCCGCGCCGACAGCCAAGCCGCGAGCAAGTTTCGTGACTTTGACGCCCGAAGGATTTAAAAGCCGCGAGATAAAAAGCGAAGTTGCATCGCCTTCAACTGTCGGTTCAAAGGCGATTATTACTTCTTGAACTTTATCTTCGCCGACACGTTTAATCAATTCGCGAAGATGAATATCGTTTTGCGTCACGCCCGCCAACGGAGAAATTAAGCCGCCCGTCACGTGATATTTTCCGCCGAAAGAACCTGCGCGCTCAATGGCGTCAAGGTCTTTGGAGTCTTTGACAACGCAAATAATTTTTCCGTCGCGCTTGTCGGAGGCGCAAATGTCGCAGATATTTTTATCGGCGTCAATCGTGTTGAAACAAATTTCGCAAGCGTGAGTATCGAGCTTGACGGAGCGAATAGCCGCCGCCAAATTTTCTACGTCGTCGGCTTTCATTTCTGCTATATGATAAGCAAGCCGAGCGGCAGTTTTTGTACCGACGCCCGGCAATTTTGTAAGCGACTCCATCAAAGCCGCCATTGCTTTTGAACTCATTTAAAAGTTTCCAATTTCTTAAAAGATTTTTTCTTGCCGAATATAAGTCTTTAGCTTTTCATTGCTAATTGCTAATTACTCATTGCTAATTACTGATTGCTTTTTCCGCCGCCCAAGAATTTTCCGATTAAATCGCCCATGTTTCCGATATTGCCGCCGAGCGCGTTGCCCGCAAATGCCGCCATGTTCGCGTTAATTTTCTTTTCAATCTCGGCATTCGCCGCGTTGACCGCACTTACAACCAAATCTTCAATCGCGCTGACATCGCCGTCCTGCACGAGCTCCGGCGCGATTTTTATTTCTTTGACAACTTTTTCGCCGTCGACTGTCGCCGTTACCATGCCGCCGCCGACTTGTGCCGTTGCAGTTTCTTTTTTGAGTTTCGCCTTGTTCTCCTCAAAACTTCTTTGCAAAGCCTGCGCCTGTCTCATTATCGCGTTCAAATCAAATCCCTGTTGTGCCATTAAAAAATCTCTCCTTAATTGTTAATTTTTATGGCGTCGGACGCTCCAAAAGCTTCCATTGCGCCGACAAGATTGGTGCGGGCGGGCTCGGACATGTTATTCAGAACGGGCGGCAACAAATTTTTATCGATAACGATTGAAACTTTTATTGTCCGCTTTGCAATTTCCGAAGCCTTCGCCTCAAATTTTTTCTGAATTTTTTTCAACATGTCCGCGACAATCGCCGATTTAAATCCCACAGTCAAAGTATCGCCCGCAAAACTCATGACGATTGCCTTATCCATAAAATATCTTGAATCCTCAATCAATGAACTTGCTGTATCATAAAAAATTTTTTGCCCTTCGTCAAGATTTTCACTCGGCAAAGAATTCTGCGCGGCAATCGGTGCAACAAAATTTTGAACGGGCGCGGCAAGTTTCATCAGCGTCATTTCCAAAATAATATCGGGAATGCCGGAGCCGTACATTTCTCCGACAGATTTTCTCAAGGCGTCGATAAAATTATCAAGCTCGGAGAAATTCTTTTCGTTGCGGTCGAGCATCTCAAATTCAATATCTCTAAGCCGCGTTATCAAAGATTCGGCGATAATATTTGACGACAAGCCCGACCGAAAAGCCCGCGTTATCGCCTGCCCGACCGCCGCTCTGTCCTTTGCTTTGACGGCGGAAATTATTTCGTCAAGATTTTCGTCCGAGATCAAACCTAAAGTTTCGTTCACGTCGTCGAGAGTAATTTCCTTGTCAGCCATTGCGTAACATTGGTCAAGATAAGTCAAGGCGTCGCGCATTGAACCTTCAGCAAGCCGCGCAATTTTTTTTGCCGCTTCTTCCTGCAAGCCCACGCCCAATCTCCGCGCCAACGTCGAAAGATACGGCGCGATTATCGTTTGCGGTATCAATCGGAAATTTAAAACTTGGCAACGCGACCGAATTGTCATCGGCACTTTGTTTATTTCGGTTGTCGCCAAAAAAAATGCCACATTCGGCGGCGGCTCCTCGATTAATTTCAAAATCGAATTGACTGCCTCGAAAGACAGCATGTGAACTTCATCGATTATAAAAGTTTTTACGCGGGCGCGGAGCGGCGCAAGATAAGCCGTCGACAAAAGGCGCGTGACATCTTCGACGGAACGATTTGACGCCGCGTCGAACTCGACATTGTCGGGCGAAGAATCAAACGCCAAACAAGATTCGCATTTGTTGCAGGGAATTTCTTTTTTGTCGAGCGGACGTCCCGAAAGTTGCGCTTCGTGAACTCTGTCGCAATTCATTGCTTTGGACAAAAGCCGCGCCGTCGAAGTTTTGCCCGTGCCGCGAGTGCCGACGAGTAAATAGGCGTGCGAAAGTCTGCCGCTTGAAATTGCTCGCGTCAAGGCGTTTGAAATATGCTCCTGCCCGATTAATTGCGATAAAGTTTTCGGGCGACCGCGTGTATAAAGTGCTTCATAAGCCATAAATTTTCCTCCAAAATTTTTTCGCCTTAAGCATAAAAAAAACCCTCGCGAATTGCAAGGGGAAATTTTCGCTCAAAATTATTTCATGACTGCCGCCGCGATTTTGGTATAACCATTCCAAGCAAAAAGTGCGTCTTTCGATTCGTCGGCTAAAATCTTTTTTATGTCGCAGATGTGAAGGAAATGATCTCCGACTTCAACGACTTTATTTAAACTCACAACGAAGGCAACTTTTGTTTCGGCAGGAATTTTAATTTTGCTGTCCGCAACTTCGACGAGTTCAAGTTTGCATTTCGCCGCCTTGTCTATTGTTTTGCCGCTGACTTTTCCGCAATACAACAGCGCGTTACCGATTTTGCCGCTCGGCACGGTGAGAATTGCTTCTTTTGTTTCGCGAAAACGTTCGCCGCTGTAAGAAGGTTTCATCATTGCAAAACCGATCATCGGCGGTTCAAACGACACGTAAGACAGAAAAGATACCGGCGCGATATTCGTTGTGCCGTCCGCCTTGAGTGTACAAACCGCCATCAACGGTTGCGGCGAAGTTAAATTCATTGCCTTAACAAAATCAATTTCATTCAAGCGAATCACTCCTTGCAAAAAAATTTCAGCCGTCAACGCAGAAACCTGATCTCAATCCGAAGCTGCGCTACAATAACCGCTCGTTGCTGCGTATGCCCTGGCGAGCTTGTCAGTACAGTTTGTGTTCGGCGAAACCAAGTCCCTGCGTTCACAGCTGAAACTTTATATATTTGGGGAATAGATTTTAAATGCAGAATCCTTTCCGCATTTTCAAATTCATTTACTGGCGGAGAGTGAGGGATTTGAACCCTCGGTGCGCTATCAACGCAACACACGATTTCCAGTCGTGCTCCTTAAGCCGCTCGGACAACTCTCCGCAACGCCGCAAAGTGTATCATTCAATCCGCTAACTGTCAAGAATTTTTTTAGTACTCGGCGGGCGGAATGAAAATTTTGTTTATCGGGACTTCGTTTATCGGAAGATCTCCGTCTTCTTCGCTTAAAACTCCCCGCGAACGTCCGATTATCAATTCGTTGTGTTCACGCGCCCAATGCAATATCGTTCGATAAAATTTGTACATTACGTCTCTGCCGGAAAAATTTTTCAGCTCCTGCGGCTCGCCCGAAGTATCTTTGTCAAGTTCGCCCCATGTGTCGTCCAAATCAACTTTCTCCACAACTTGCACCGTCATATTTTTTAAATCGAATTTTAACATTTCCGAGCGTCCGACAAGTTTATTATAACCTCGCGTCGAAAGTTTTTTCCAACGCCGCTTTTGTATCACGTCTTCAATTTGAATGTTATCGTAAATGTAAATTGCCGGCACCATCAAAATATTCAAGTCAAGTGTTCCGTCTTCCTTGACTCGATAGCCTGCCGCTTGATGATTGAACCAATAATTTGCTCGCGGCGTCGACTGTACCCACATATAAATTTCTGTCGGTACCTCCGTCACGACTTCGCCTTCTTCCCAATTCTCCGCGAAAGTCTGACTCGCTGAAAAAATTATCGCCGCCGCCGTTATCCCCGCGAAAAAATTTTTTAGTTTCATGTCCTTCATCCTTTCCGCGCAGATTATATCAGCTGTCAACAAAAAGCACAAAATTTTATTTCGGCTTGGCAACGTCAACCCAACCCGCGCTCTTGATATATTTTTCCAGTTCGTCGAGTTTGAATCGCGCACAACTTTTATCGTTGCCGGCGGCGGGATAAATCACGTCGAATCTTTTCAGCGAGGCGTCAAGATAAATCGGAATGCCTTCGTTGACGGCAAAAGGACAAACTCCGCCGACCGCGTGCCCGATTAAATTTTCCACTTCGTCAACGGGAATCATATGCGGGCGGCAGTTGAATTGCGTTTTAAATTTTTTGTTGTCGATTTTCATATCGCCCGACATCAAAATCAGCACGGGCTTTTTGTCAACGAAAACGGAAATTGTTTTGGCAATGCGTCCGACTTCGCAATTAAGAGCCTGCGCGGCAAGTTCGCTGGTAAATGTCGATTGTTCAAACTCAATCACGCGTTCGGGCTCGCCGATCTCTGCAAAATATTTTCTGACTTTTTCAATGGACAATTTATTTCCCTCCAAAATTTATTTGCGCCAAAATTTCTTGCGGCGTGTCGACAATAATTTCCGCGCCGCTCTCAACAAGTTCACTGCGCGGACGAAAGCCCCAAGTCACTCCGACGGGCAAAAAGCCCGCGTTAATCGCCGTCTGAATATCAACCGCTGTATCACCGAAGTAGGCAACCTGCGCGGGCTCGACGCCAAATTTTTTTGCGCCTTCCAATGCGCGAGTCGGATTAGGTTTTCTCGGACGCCCGGGCTCGTCGCCGCTGACATAAGAAAATTTTATCGGCGCAAGAATTTTTTTCGCAATCGCAACCGCCGCGAAGTGTTGTTTGTTCGTGCAGATGCCCAGCGGAATTTTTTTCTCCGCCAAAATTTTAAGCATGTTCATAATCCCGTCGTAGGGACAAACTTTTTTCAAACAGTTGCGAGCGTAACAATCATTGTAAAAAGCCAATGCCTCGTCAACGAAATTTTCATCGGAAATTTTTTCGGCAGGAAGAGCGCGGAGCATCAACTTTCTTGCGCCGTTACCGACGAATTGTCGAACTTCATCGAGTGTCCTGCGCGGAAAATTGTAATGATCAAGCATTTCATTAACGCTGTCATGCAAATCGGCGAGAGTATCCGTCAAAGTGCCGTCCATGTCGAAAATCGCCGCCTTGTAAATTTTCATTTAATCGCCTCCATTTCATCAAGCCGTTTTAAAAATTTTTCCAATCGAAGCAGTTCAGCCGAATCGGTCACGCGCCGCTTGGAATAAAAAAATGCAGGGGCAAGGGAAACGGGAAATGGGATAAGGGAAGGTTGCAAAAATGCAGGGGCAAGGGAAACGGGAAATGGGATAAGGGAAGGTTGCAAATTCGTTCGCCTTATCAATTCGTTAATCGTGCCCGCGTTGCCGTCCAAAATTTTCACGTGCGGCGGCAAAACTTTTCGCAACGTGTCCTTGAAATAATTAAAATGTGTGCACCCCAAAACCAATGCCGAAAATTTTTCAAAGTCATAATCGGCAAGCTCCCCGCGCAGATAATTTTCTACCGCCGCCGAATTGAATTCCTGTCGCTCCGCAAATTCCACCAAGCGCGGCAACGCTTTAAGCTCCGTCAAATTTTCTGCGTGAAGTTTTTCTATCAAGTTCAAAATTTTTTCGCCCGTGATTGTTATCGCCGTTGCCGTAACCAAAACTTTTTTTTGCGGAAATAAATCCAACGCCAATTTCAACGCCGGCTCCATTCCGATTATCGGCAAAGAATATTTTTCGCGCATTTCCTTTACCGCAACCGAAGTCGCCGTGTTGCAAGCTACTACGATTGCTCCGACGCCTTGCCCGATTAAAAATTCAAACGCCTCGTCCACAAAGCGCAAAACTTCTTCGCGAGACTTCGTGCCGTAAGGAACATGATCTTCGTCCGCAAAAAATATAAATTCTTCCTGCGGCAAAACTTTCAGCGCGTGATGTAAAACCGACAAGCCGCCTATTCCCGAATCAAAAAACGCCACTTTCAAAAACAATTCCTCATTCCTAATTCCTAATTCATAATTCCTAATTAAAAAGCCCCCGCCGCCTTAATTAAAATGAAAATCGCCAAGCCGACAACAGAGCCGACGATTGAGCCGTTTAATCGAATCCAGATAAAATCTTGCTCCGCCTTGTCGTAAACTAAATTGTTTAATTGTTCTTCGGTTAATTTTTCCAACGCAGATTTTGCGACCGTCCCGACCAGCGGTTGCGCATGGAGTGCCGCCCGCGCCGTCAATTCGTCTACAAATTTTTCAAATGCCCGCCGCGCCGCCGTATCTTCGCCGATTAATTTCAAAAATCTGTCGTACTCTTCATTGAAAATGTTCACGAGCAATGCGCCCAAACTTTTTCCCGAAAAATTTTTTGACGCCCGCGCTTTTTCAAATGCTTCTTCAAAATCTGTCGTCGTTATCTGGCTTTCAATGTGAATCAGCGCGAGTTCAATCGCTTCCTCAAGCGGGAGTCCCTTAGACGCGTCGATTTGTATGTCCTCCACCAAACCTTTAAATTCGATTGTGTCGGCGAGTTCCGAAATTTTTAAGCGGCATTCGTTAAGCGTCCGTCTGTGAATTTGTGTTTCTGCGGCGAGTTCGTCAAGAAGTTTCAGCAGTTGCGTTTGCATGATTCGCGCCGCTTCTTCAAAGTTCACCAAGTCAAGCATTTGCGCGAGCCCCGCCATCAAAATTGAAAAGCCGCCCATGTTTTTTGTTTTTTCGCTGGCGTATTCTTCCAAAATCGCTTGGAGTTTGTCGAAAGTTTCGGGCTTCGCCGCCACACGACGTATCGCCTTGACAATGCTTATAAAAATTTCTTTGTCCTTGTTGTTGCGTTTGAATTGCGCGCCGAAATCGTTAATCAAATCCTTCGCGGGAATGTTTTGAATAACTCGGCGAAGTTCGTTAGCTATTTCCTTTGAACGAATTTCTTTTTTCTGCGCGGAGACAAATTTTTTCACGACGTTAAAAAGTTCTTCGACAACAATTTTGCGCGTTGAATCTCTTGACAAAAATTCTACAATGCGAGGAAGAAGTTTGAAGTCGCCGAGCTTTTTAAAGATCGTTCGCCGCGAAAAAAATTCTTGCTGAACCATAACGACGGACGCTTTGACGAAATCTTTTCTGCGGCGCGGCAAAATCGCCGTGTGGAACGGAAAGCCGAGCGGTTTTTTGAAAAGCGCGGTAACCGCAAACCAGTCCGCAATTCCGCCGACGAGTGCCGCCTCCGTCACGAACAAAAATCCTTCAGCAAAAATATTTCCGGGAAATGTGATTTTAAAGCCGACAGCCATTAAAAAAAACAGCGCGGCACAAAGTAAAGTCGTGTCGGCGTTATTCCATCTGTTCAAAAATTATCACCCCCAAAAAGCAATTAATAATGAGTAATTAGCAATGAGTAATGAAGACTAAATCGAAGTAGTTTACGGGCGCACAGGACGTGCGCCCGCCCGCAACAGAAACAGGATGTTTCTATTGCGGGGCAAACGCCCTTTCTTTTTGCAACTTTTTCTTTGGGCGCAGCAAAGAAAAAGTTGAGAACACTTCCACTTTAGAAAAAAGGGGACAATTTACCTTACTAAGTGCTCAATAATTTGCGAGATGACATATAAAAACATGCCGACCAACGCGCCGCAAACCGAGCCGTTGATTCTTATCATCTGCAAATCGTCCGCCACGTGACTTTCCACAAACTCCGTCAACTCGTCGTCGCTGAATTTATCCAGCCGCTCGCGAATCATTTGCGGTATCTGCCCGCGATATTCTTCCAATAAATTTTCCACAAAATCTTTTATCAGCGCGTCAAATTTCTTCTGAAACTCCACATCATTTTTAAACTCGTCAATCTTCGCGTCAACCAAAAAATCCGCCGCATCTTTCCAAATGACGGGCTTGCGCTCAACCTCAACAATCTTTTTGGCATCTTTCGGATTTGCCGCCTGTTTACGTTGCAACGACTCCAAAACTTTCGGATCAATCTCGCCCTTAACGTTGACATCAAGCCAAGTCTTTATGTAATTCGCCGAATCAAATTTCTCAATGAAAAGAATTTTTAGCTCGTCCAGAAATTTTTTCGTGCCGAGACCGCCCGCCGCATTTGTCACGAAGCCGCCGAAAGTTTTAATCATTTCGCCTGCCGCCCGCGCAGTTTCCGCGTCAAGCATTCCTTCCGCCTTTAGAATTTTTTCCGCCTCGTTAATTTTCTTGTCAACAGTTTCGTTTAAAATGCTCAAAATTTTTTCGTCCGTCAAATCCATACTCGACAAAACCAGCGCACGCCCCGCCGAATCTCCTTCGTAAGCCTCGCGCAATTCGGTTATCTTCTTCAAAATTTCTTCCTGCATGTGTTTGCTTTGCAAAATTTTATGACCCGTGTCAAGGAGCGTAATTAAAATTTTGCGGCTGTGTTTGTCGCTCGTGACAACTTTTATCACCGCGTCGAAAAGTTTTTGCGCGTCCAGATTTTTAATTTCATTTTCCAAAATCGGCGCAACGCCTTGAGAAATTTTTTTTGTATCAAGCCCGCCGAAAAGTTCACTCAAAATTTCTCGCACCAAAATTTTGGTTTTCTCCCGCCCTTTGTTCTGCTCGAAATAATCAATCAAAAGCTGCGCCGTATTTTCATCGCGGACGGTCTCCATAATATTTTTTGTGTTCAGCAAATCGCTTCCGACAAATTCCACAATCGCATCCATAATCCGAGCACGATTGCGCCGCAAAATTTCTGTGTGAAAACCAATTCCCAACGGCTTGCGAAAAAGTGCCGTCACGCCAAACCAGTCCGCCATGCCGCCGATTGTCGCCGCCAAAAAGCCGTGATTCAAAAGTCCGAGAGTAAATCCTCCGACCGAGCCCGTCAAAATAAATTTCAGCGGAGAAATTTCCGGCAAGGTTGAAACTGCAAGAACTGCACTCGCCGCCAATGTCGCCGTCGCCTTCGTTTTGTTGTCTGCCAAAAATTTTTCACCTCCATCTCCGTTTAAATTATTTTATCACGAAATTTCCTGCGTGTCTTCAAAAATTTTTCACAAAAAAAGACTCCCGAAGGAGTCTCAAAAAATTTTCCCGACAAAATTTATTTGGAACGTTCACGAAGTTTTTGATCAATGTAGCGATAATATTCAAAATGCGTGACGGCATCTTCTATCTCGAAAAAAGATCCGTCAATGAAAGTGCTGATCTCGAAAATTTTAAATCTGTAAGAGTTTTCGCGCCGCTGAATTGCAACATCAACTCCGAGATCAAAAAGTTGCGTGCTGAAAAATGATTGATAGTATTCAGGGAAAATATCCCCGAACTCAACAAATCTGTCGAAAAGCATTTTCCAATCTTCGCCGAACTCCGTTTGAAGAAAAGTCTCAAAATCCATCCAAAAACCGCCGCCGGAAATATTCGTACTTAATCCGTCCGCATTGCCGATTCGCGGAAAGAAATGAACTTTGAATTTTCCTTCGGCTCCTCTGCGCGCATGAACTCTTATATTAAAGGGGTTGCCTTGACGTGTTCGCGAAGAAATGTAAGGTTGCAAAACATGTCTGCCGGCTGTGAAATTTTCATTATAAAAATTCAAAAGTTCTTCGTCGGTGTCGAGAAAAAATTTTTCATTCTTGAAGTTGATAAAATATTTTTCGCCTTCGCGAGATATTCGGGTTACGCCGATTTTATTTGCGCCGCCATTTGTTTTTAATACAATGTCGCCTTCATATTTTTGAAACAGCTCCAAGAAATGATTAAAATCTTTAACAATGTGAGTATCAATCAGAAAATCGGTTAAAATGCCGTCTTCCGCCAAAAGATCATAAACTTTTTTCTTGGCGGCATCCATAGGTTGGCGAGTAAAATAACAATCCAGTTGCCTTAAATCTTTGCCGTATTCGCCGTTCAAAATGCTGGCGGGGTTGTCAATAATCTTCGGCAAGGGAACGACCCGTTCAATTTTTTTGTTGCCCTCCAACATCGTTGCCCGGACGGTTTTATTTTTAAAATCAATGTCTTTTGGCGTGAACAGGAGCAATTCCATATTAAAATTTTTTGCAATGTAAAATTGGGCGCAAGTGGCACTTTGCGACTTCCAAATGTTTTTGTTTTTTCTCATTATGCCGACGCGGAAAGGCGGAACGCTTTTTGTAACAGATTGAGATTTTGCGGGCTCAACTTTTTTGGACGGAGATTTTGTCTCGGCTTTGGAAGGAGAAGATTTTGTTTCCGTTTTTTGGAGCGGAGATTTTATTTCATATTCAATCGGCTCGAAGGGAACTTTTTCGCCTTTTAAAAATTTGCTGTAAGAAATCATGCCCGATATACTGTGTTGCACGTCGTCAATGCGAATGCGAAAAGCATCGGAACGAATATAAAAACTGCCGGCTATACGTTCGGGCTTCGGAAAATACATTGCCATTTCCGACCAAAAATAACTGTTGCGCAATCGCTCGGCGCGCAGATTCAACGTCGAATAAAAAGTTTCGCCGTCCACACGTCTTAAAAGATTTTCCATTTCGGGCAGATAATTCATGCGCCGAATCATATTTTCTTCCGCCACAATCATTTCCAACTGCGTAGGTGTGTGCCCAGTCGATTCGTATATTCTGATAAGGTACGAAGAAATATTATCGAGCCCGAACTTGAAATATTCGGCTTTGGGTTTGTAAATCGTCAGCTCGTTCAGAGAATGTTGCATCCAATGATTATGTTTCTCCCAGTATTTTGCTTTGATAAAATAATTCACGGCGCGTTCAACGGCTTCAAGAATTTTTGAATCTTTGGTTATGCCGTAAAGGCGCATCAAGCCGAAAAGAGCTTCTCCGTCATAGGAATTTACGCCGAATTCTTTTTTGACAGAGAAATCTTCGACGTTGAGAATGTGAGTAAAATTTCCGTTAGATTTTTGCAAGGCGAGAATTCCGCGAGCAACGGCATTCATCAGCGGAATATATTTTTTTGTCCCGCTTGCCGTCGTCCACTTTGCGAAAGCCAAAAGTGCCAGCCCGCTTATCCCGATTGTAGTTATTTTGTCTTCGCGGAAATAAATTGCATCTTCCTTGTAAGAAATTTTTCGATAGCACAAGAAATTTCTTATCCCGTATTCCAAACTTCTTTCGATAGCATCGCCCAGAGCTTTTTTGTCGTTCTCGTTTGTGCAAACCTCGTAAGCTTCCGCCAATGAAAAAATCGTTCCAAAATGTCTGTGGGTGTTGTAATCGGGAATTTCTTCTTCGTCGCAAGGATAAAGCCCGTAAATAAATTTTCCGTCCGCGTCACATTGGCGGGCGAGATAATTTGCGGCATTCATCGCCATAGCGAAAAAAATTCTGTAGTCGCTTGTCGTGAAATCTCTTCGCCCCGCGTTCATCCATTTGCCCGTGATATTCAGCGGCACGCGCATTCCTTCTTGAATAAAAATTCCGTTGGTGTCGAAAATTTCAAGTTCGTCTTCGTCGGAAAGTTGCGGGAACTCGCAACCGAAACGCTCAAGACAATATTTTTCGGCGCGTTCGGGTTGAAATTCGCCTTTAGATTTTCCTTTTTCCGTGTCGGACAAAATTAAATTTGCGTTGAGTTCTTGCTCGGTAAAAGCGATTTGATAATTTTTGTCGAGCGCAATTCCCTGCCGAAACCAGTTGCGCGCTTTGGAGCTTATCAAATCCAAAAAATCTGCCCAAGAAGAAGTTTCGCTTGAAATTACCCAATCGGCTCGCAAAATTGAAGGCTCGATATCTTTTTGATTCAAAATTTCTTCCAACGCGGCTAAAGATTTTTCCCATGCTTCTTCGGGTGTCTCGCCGGCGGCGTGACGCACAATCGCCTTTTCCTTCATGTCGGAGGCGGAAAGAAACAGTCGACAGGTTCCGTAAAAATTTTCGGTGAATGTTTCGATAAAAAATGGAAAAAGTTTTGCGGATAATTTTTTTAAAGACAAGAGAGAAGTCCTCCTTTTCCTTTAAAAATTTTTGTATAATGAACGAAATCATAAGATTGATAAGACAAGTTGTCAATAAGACAAGCTGTCTGAAATATTCGGAGGGAAAATTTTTGAGAGCGGAACACAGACAAGAAATGAAAATGCGGCGGCGAAATATTGTTTTGATTATTGCATATGACGGCACGAATTACAACGGCTTTCAATGGCAGAGCCCGCCGCGAGTTGCCGTTCAAAATGTTTTGGAAGAGCGGCTTGAAAAAATTTTCGGCGACAAAATCGAATTGGCGGCGGCAGGGCGGACGGACGCGGGCGTTCATGCCTTCGGGCAAGTCGTAAATTTTTTTACGGACGGAAAAATTGCCGTTGAAAAAATTCCGCTTGCCGCGAGCACGGTTTTGCCGTCGGATATTGTCGTTCGTGAGGCGCGGGAAGTCGACAAAAATTTCAGCGCATTGCACAGTGCGAAGAGCAAAATTTATTTCTACAGAATTCTGCGCGGGGCGGCGTCGAATCCTTTTGCGAATCGATTTGCTTGGCACATTTTCAGACCGCTTGACGTTGAGGCGATGCGCGAGGCTTTAAACTTGTTGGTAGGGACGAAAGATTTTTCAAGTTTCAGAGCGGCGGGCGGAGCCCCGAATATTAATCCCGTTCGGACAATTTTTGCGGCGGAAATTTTTAATGAAAATATTTTCGGCGGAGATATTTTGACGATAAAAATTCATGCAAGCGGATTTCTGTATCACATGGCACGAAATATCACGGCGGGAGTTGCAGCTGTCGGACGAAAAAGATTAAGCGTTGAAGGATTCAGAAAAATAATCGACGCCCGCGACAGAAATTTATTGCCCGCGACGGCTCCCGCGCAGGGCTTATGTCTGCAGGAAGTTTTCTATTAAAACTTGCAAAGTTTTTGCTTTGGTATAAAATACGTTGGTATTTTATTTTAATTAAGAAGGAGAAAATTTTTTATGAAGTTCTCATGCTACAAAAGCGATTTGGCGGAAGCCCTGCAGTTCGCCATAAGAGCAGTTCCGCCCAAGCCGCAGACGCCTGTTCTTTCGGGATTTTATCTCAAAGCGGAAGGTTCCATGCTTGAGATACAATCCAATAATTTTTTTACGGGAATAATTACCAGAATCCCCGTCAACACCGAAATTGCGGGCGAAGTTGTTGTCAGCGGAAAAAGGTTTCAAGAATTTGTTCGCAACATGCCCGATGATACAATTACTTTTTCCAATGAAAACGACAGCAATACTCTGGCGATTGAGTCAGGCGGCGCGAGCGTCGAACTTTTGACGATGAAAGCCGACGATTTCCCGAAAGTGAAAACGCCCGAAACAGATCGTTCTTTTAAAGTCAAAACGACCGTTCTGAAGGATTTGATTCGCAAAACAGTTTTCGCCGTCGCAAAAGAAGATTCGCGCCCGATTTTCACGGGTTGTTGTTTCGAGATAAAAGGCGAGCAAATTTCTCTTGTCGCAACTAATACCAGTCGTCTTGCGCTTGCCAAAGGAAAACTTTCCGACAGCTATGAGGAATGCAGTTTTGTTGTGCCGGCGGAGACTCTGCGCGGAATTATGTCGCGGCTGGATTCAAATGACTTAGAAAATTATGTTACTATCGATTATTCTTTCCGCTATTTGACTTTTACTTTCGACAATGTTTTTATGAACTCGCGGCTTATCGAGGGCATGTTCCCGCCTTACGAAAAAGTTATTCCGTCTTCAAGCACAACAAATGTAAAAGTCAACACCGCCGAGTTCAAAAGTGCGGTTGATTTTGTCGCGCTTATGTCGAGGGAGACGGAATATAATACAGTCAAATTTATTTTCGGGAACGGCGGCGTAGAAATTTCTTCCGATTCGCCCGAAGTCGGCGGCGCAAGCCAGAATGTCGAAGCTGAAATTGAAGGGGACGACTTGGAAATTTCTTTCAATGTGGGTTTCATTGCCGACGCGCTGAAGGTTTTCGATTCAAAGCAAATCGACATTGCGCTTAATGACAAATACAGTCCCGCCGCTTTCACCGAGCCCGGCAATGAAAATTATGTTTACATTGCAACTCCAGTTCGCACTTAAATGAATGTCACGGAAATTTTTTTAAAAGACTGGCGCAACCTCGCGGAAGTAAATTTTTTCCCCGACGTTGCGACAAATATTTTTCTCGGACAAAATGCGCAGGGCAAAACAAATATTCTTGAGGCGATTAACTTCGCGTCGCTGTTGCGTTCCCGCGCAGGAAAAGAGTCCGAACTTATTCGCTGGGGAGAGACTGCCGCGCTTTTGAGAATAAAATTTCTCAAGGCGGGCATCTCTCACGAACTGGCGATAGAAATTTCTTCGGAGAGAAAACGCAGAATTTTGCTGGACGGCAACCCGATTCGTCCGAAAGAACTTATCGGCAAATTAAATTCTGTATTCTTCTCGCCCGAAGATTTATTTATGTTCAAAAGCTCGCCGATGGTTCGCAGAAAATTTCTCGACGCGCAAATTTCTCAAGCCGTGCCGATTTATTTTTTGGAACTGACAAAATATAATCGCCTTGTCGAATTGCGAAATGCTCTGCTGAAAAAAATTCGTGACGGCTCCGCGCAGGTTGATGAATTGGATATTTGGGATGAACAATTAGCTTTCGCCGCCGAAAAAGTTATAAACAAGCGTTTGACTTCGATTTATAAATTAAATTTCTTGGCGAATTTTATTCAAGAAAAAATTTCCGCGCAGGCAGAAAATTTATCTGTGGTTTATGACCTGCGCGGGCTCGATTCGCAAGAAAATATTTCGGCAAATTTTTTAAAGGAATTGCGAGCGCGAAGATTTAAAGACATTCAAAGCGGCTCAACGAGTTTCGGACCTCACAGGGACGACTTAAAATTTTTTGTCAACGGGCGGGAGCTTAAACTTTTCGGCTCGCAAGGACAACTTCGCACAGCCGCGCTTGCCTTGAAACTTTCCGAATTGCAATTTCTAAAATCGGAAACGGGCGAATATCCGCTGTTGCTTTTAGACGACGTAATGAGCGAATTGGATTCGGCGCGGCGAGAAATGTTGCTTGAATTCCTGCGCCGCGAAAAAATTCAGACGCTGATAACGGCAACCGACCGCGCATATTTCCCGACAGAAACTTTCGGGAAAATTTTTTTGGTTAAGGCGGGGAGATTGACGGATGGAGTTTGAAAAAATTCTTATTGATAAAATGCACTCGCTCGGCGCGGCGACTTACAAAAAATTTCTCTGCAACGAAATAATTTATTATTGGCGCGAACTTGTTGACGAAAATATTTCCGATAAGGTCAAGCCCGTAAAAATCGAGCGCGGAATTTTGTTTGTTGCCGTCGAAAGTTCCGCCTTCAGAGATCAATTAAAATTTTTGGCTGAAGAAATTATCAACGCCATTAACGAAAAATTTCCGTCGGAAGAACCGCTCGTCAAAGAAATAAAAATCGCTTCGGCTCTTCAAATTGCCGACATGCCGCCCGATAAAAATCCTCAACCCGCGCAGGTTAAAAAATCTGTTGCGTCGCCGGAAGAAATGATTTTGACGGAAGAAGAAATTAAGCGTTGCGAGGAGCAGGCACAAAAAATTTCCAACCCCGAACTTCGACAAACTGTTTTGCAAACTCTTTTGGGGCAGGCGAAATTTCAAAAGTTTCGTTTGGCGAACGGCTGGCATAAATGTTTGAAGTGCGAAAAACTCTGCGCGGCGGAAGAAATTTTTTGCGAGGTTTGCAAAATAAAAGAGCGCGACATTATGATTGCCGAGCTCTTTAAAATTTTTTATGATTCGCCTTGCATAAAATCTTGGGACGCGCAGAAAATTTTGCTGGAAAAAATGCCGCACATGAAAGGCGAGTGCTCCCTTGACGTGATTGAATCTGCGCGGACTTCACTGATTCAAAAAGTTGCGGGCAAAATTCGTTTCGGCGACGAAGAATCAGCCGACGTTTTGAAATTGGTTGCGCTGGAAAAAAGATTGCCGCCCGAAAAAATCACGCCCGCGATTATTCGCCGAACGTTAATCGATTTGCAATTCAATCTTTCGGAACAGCCGAAACTTCAACGATATTTATCAAAGTCGCGGCAGAAATAAAAATCGCCTCCTTGCTTTTGGAGACGATTTTTTTTAATCCGTTACAAGTTCCGCCGTCTTCGCATTTGCGGCACGAATCAAATCTTGCGGCGAAAGAATTATTTGCATTCCCCTTTGTCCCGCGCTGATTGAAATTTTTCCCAACGTCAAGGCGCGGCTGTCGAGATACACGGGATAATTTTTTTTCGCTCCGAGCGGCGAACAACCGCCACGAACATAGCCCGTCAGCGGCAAAAGTTCTTTCAGAGCAATCATTTCGACAGATTTATTTCCGCTCGCCTTCGCCAGAGCTTTTAAATCGAGTTCTTCGCCGCCGCCGATAACCGCCATGATTATTCCCGTCTTGTCGCCGCGTGCCACCAACGTTTTGAAAATCATTTTTATATCAAGCCCCGAAACTTGCGCGACGTGAACCGCCGATAAATCTTCTTCGTCGACTTCATAAGTTTTAATTTCATAATCAATGCCCAGCCCGTCAAGAATTCGGGCGGCATTGGTCTTTTTTATTTTCTTTGCCAAGAAATTTGTCCTCCCTCGATTGAAATTATCATCTCAATACACGAAAGATATTGCTCGCGCTCCTTAAGCGAAAATTTTTTCCCGGCAAGCTTAAGAAGTTCGGTCACTATATAATTTTTGAATTCGGGATCAATCGGGTGTTGAGATTCTTGCGCCCGATTCAAGAGAATACAAATTTCATTCCAATCGGCGGCAGAAAAATTTTTAACGGAACTCAAAGCACTCTGCGCGGAAAGTTCCATAAGTTCGCTTGCGGGAGACAGAGGATTTCTCATCGTAATTTCCCAAAATCTCGTCAAAGCCTTGACGCAACCTTCAAAGTCTTTGGTTACGAGAAATTTTTTCATGAAAAGCCGCGCCGCGTCGCCGATTTTGTTTGCGAACAAAAGACAAGTTGCCTGCTCAATCACGCTCCGCATGTCGGAAAAATTTTTGTCCGCTTGAAAATTTTTGTCGTGATAAATTTCATCGACAATGTTTATAAGTTTGTTGTGCCTGTCATATTGATGAACAACTGACGGAATGTCCCAATCAATCCTTAAAATTTTGTCCTCGTGAATCGGCAATTTATGACGACACATTCCCATTGTAAAAATTTCTCCGTGCTCAACGTCAATCTCAATCAGATTTTCAATCGGCAAAAGATTATTATATGCGAGATAATTTGTGACGGCTTGGTCAAAAATATCTTTCGTTTTATGCTCCAAAATTTTCCACAGTTCGCGACAAAAAATTTTCATCTCGGCGGACGTGCCTATAACCGTGCCGCAACAAATAATTTTTTTGTCGGCAAGTTTATCAGCCTCCGCTTCGCCCAAACACCCGACAATCCAATCGTAATTTATCCTGTTGCCGCTTTTGCTTCCGCGAATGTCATCCGCCTCCGTCGTCAAGCCGAGATAATTTCGATAATTTTTAAATGCTGCGAAGACATCGCCTTGAAAAATCACGTCGCGAGTGTCGGTTATAAAAATTTGTTCGTAAGCGTCGCCGTACATTTCAAGGAAGTCCAAGAAAATTTTCCAACGAGTGTTATTCGGAATGCCGTTGTTCAATTCTTTTGGAAAATTTCCGAGCAAAACGCCCGCGCCAATCAAATATTCGCGAGTGAAATCCGAAATGTCATCGACAAAAAAAACAATCTCCGCACTCGGACAATTTTTTTTACACGAAAGGACAAACGGCTCCAAAATATCCCAGCCGTAACCTTTTGCAACGCCAAGCACCAAATTTTTTTTCATTGAATAATTACCTCCAGCGCGATTTTTATCATGTCGTTGAAAGAAGATTGTCGTTCTTCGGGCGTGCAAAATTCTTTTCGCCACAAATCATCGCTGACAGTGAAAATCGCCAACGCTTGAACTTTTGCGGCGGCGGCATGAAGATAAAGTGCCGCGCTCTCCATTTCAACAGCCAAAATTCCGTAGCGGCGAAGTTTGTCGTTGAAAGTATTTTTCCCGTCGCCGAAAGTTCCGTTCGGGTCGTCATAATCGTTGTAAAATAAATCCGTGCAAATGACGTTGCCGACTTTGACGGGCAGATTTAAATTTTTTGCCGCGTTGACTGCTTTACTCAACAAATCAAAATCGGCAAGCAGAGAAAAATTCACCGCGCCGCCGAAAACTTGATTGACGATTGAAGAATCTGTCGAAGAACCTTGCGCAATTAAAACGTCGCGCAGATGAATATTTTCGTTCATGCCGCCGCAAGTTCCCACGCGAATTAATTTTTTCGCACCGTAAACTTCAATCAGCTCGTGCAAATAAATCGAAATGGACGGAATGCCCATGCCCGTTGCTTGAATCGAAACGCGCTCGCCTTTGTATTTGCCCGTAAAGCCGAAAATATTTCTAATCGCCGTGTATTGATAAACGTCCTCCAAAAAATTTTCCGCAATAATTTTCGCCCGAACAGGATCGCCCGGCAATAAAACTCGCTCGGCAATTTCTCCGACTTCAGCCGCAATGTGTATGCTCACTTCAAAAACCTCCGAAAAAAAATTTTTGTGCATTTTATCTTGAAAAAATTTTTATGTCAAAAATCATTCGGGCTTGCGCCATTCTTTCATGTCTTCGGGCAGATTGAACAGGCGCAAAATTTTGTTGACGACGTGATTAATTTGCGCCTCCAAACTCGACGGCGTGTTGTAAAAAGTCATGACGGGCGGCATGATAATTGCGCCGCAATCGGCAAGCTCTTTCATGTTGCGCAAATGAATTCTGCTGAACGGCATTTCGCGGGGCACAAGCAAAAGTTTCCGATTTTCTTTAATGCAAACGTCCGCCGCTCTCAGCAAAAGATTTTCGCAATAACCCGCCGCAATGCCCGCCAAAGTTTTCATTGTGCAAGGAACGATAATCATTCCGTCAACCAAAAAACTTCCGCTGGCAATGGAGGCATCCATTTGATTTACGTCGTAAACATAATTTGCAAGGCGGCGAATTTCAAAGATGTCAAAGTTAGTTTCGTCACGAATTGTAAGCTCCGCGCCTTCCGTTATGATTAAATGTGTTTCGGCTCCTTCAATTTCTTTAAGGCTGCGAAGAAGTTCAACGGCTATCACGACGCCGCTCGCCCCCGTAATTCCAACTATCAACTTCATAAAAAATCCTCCTTCATTCCTAATTCTTAATTCCTAATTCCTAATTATCAATAAGCTCCTTTGCCTTTGAAAACGGCTTTGACGGTTTTGAAAAGATACATGATGTCAATCCACACCGACCAATTTTGAACGTACCAGGTATCCATTGCGACGCGTTCGGGATAAGTTGTGTCGCTGCGCCCGCTGACTTGCCACATGCCCGTTATGCCCGGCAAAACCATATAATATTCCCGAATATTTTTTCCGTAACGAACAACTTCGGCTTGAACAATCGGACGCGGACCGACCAAACTCATTTCGCCGCGAATCACGTTCCAAAGTTGCGGCAATTCGTCTAAGCTCGTCCGCCGCAAAAAACTTCCAAGTTTCGTAACTCGCGGATCATTCGTCAGCTTAAAAGTTTCGTCCCATTCGCGTTTTGCTTCGGGATTTTCTGCCAAATATTTTTTTAACTTTGCTTCGGCATCGGGTACCATCGTTTGAAATTTGTAGCAAGGAAATTTTTTCCCCGCCGCGCCGACTCGCTTGTGAGCAAAAATTATTCTTCCGCGGTTGTCAATGCCGACCAGAATTGCAATTACCAACAGCACAGGAGAAATTATCAGCCCGCCAAAAATCGTCAGCGTCAAATCGAAAATCCTTTTTATCAGCCGATTGTAAGGGCGCGACAAATTATTTCGCAGATTGAGCATCAAAATTTTTTCGCTGAACAAAATCGAAACTTCCGCGCTTGACATCGGCGTCCCAATCAAGTCGGGGATAAACGAAATGTTTTTGACGTGCGGTTGAATTTTTACGATAAGTTCTTGAAGTTTTTCCTTGCCGAGTCCCGGCGCGGCAATAACAATCGTTTTAACCTGCGCGGCACGAATTAAACTCCTTGCCTCGTCAAAGCCGCCGAGTATCGGAAAATCTTTCGGCAAATTTTTTGAAACGGGATGATCATCAATCAGTCCGACAATTTTATATCTGTAGCCCAAATCTTCCTGCCAAAATTTTATGAGCTTCTCCGCCGTGAGTCCCGCGCCGATTAAAATTATCGGCTCGTAAAAAATATTTCGCCGCTTGAGAAATTTCAACACGACGTAGCGAATCACACAAACATTTATCAGCACGAACAGCCCGAATAAAATTATGAACAGGCGCGAAGACAAATTGCTTGCCTTCAAAAAGTAAATGATGATTATCGACGAAATCCAGCCCGCGAAAACCGATTTGAAAATATCGCGCATGGTGTCGACAACCGGTTTCATTTGCCGATAAGTGCGCGATTGCCCCAAGAAAATTAAAAACAACAGCGGAACCGCGCCGTAAATGTAAGAGTCGGCGTAAATGTAAGTTACGCGGTTCCAAGTGTCGAGCTTGTCGCGCAAGATAAAGGCAAGATGTTCACTCAACACGACTCCGACATAATCGAACAGTAAAAATAAAATCGGCGGCGCAAAAGAACTCAATGTCGTCGAATTTTTTTTTGCAGACATAATTTTTTCCTCGTGAATTTTTTACGCCTATTCTAACACAAAACCGCCCGACTTTTGCCGAGCGGTTAATTTTTATCGGAGAAAATTTTAAAGCATCAACATTGCCTGCGCGAATTTGAAAACTCCGAACGCGCCGATAGCCATGCTTGCATACCACAAATGAATTTGTTTCATGAGCCCCGACAGCGACACCATCAGAATCGCGATTTGCAAATAAGTCATCGCGCCCGCAAAGCCGCTGTTCAATTCGAGGAAATGATCTCGCTCCGCCTCTTTGAGATTGGCTTTTTTTCTTATCTCCATTTGTTCTTCTTCATAACGGTCGGCGGTTTGCTGATAAGTTTGTTTCAAAACGGTCAGCTTAATCGCGTCAGCATAAGGCGGCGGATCTATCTCCAACTCTTCGATTTTCATTTTGTAAAATGTTTCCTTCAAACTTTTTGCCTGATAATAAGCCCAGTTGTCGGACGCTTGACTTTGCGCAAGAATTGCTTTGCTCGAATAAGCCCCCGCATAAAGCGAAGAAAACGTCGCGCAGATTGCCAGAACTAAAGTTGTAAGCGAAATTAATTGATTCGTGCGCTTGGAAAAATCTTGAGTTTTGCTTTCGTCAATCTCAAATTTTTTAGCCAAAATCATTCCCCCGAAATTTTATTGAACTTCAACGTTGGTTGTAATTTCTCTGTTTGTCACAGTGAACAAAATGAAATTGGAAAGTGCGCTGTCGTCGGTCGGCGTCATGAACTCGAAGGCGTAGCCGTAATTGCCGTCACCGAGCGGTTCGTCTTTAATTTCGGGATTTTCGCCGATTGTGAAGGTGTCGACTTCTACTTGAGTAAAATCTTCGTCTTCGCCCGAAATTGTCATGCCGTAATGAATCGTGGTAATTTCGTCGCCTGCGCGGAGTTTGATTAAATCGCGGTCGCTCATGCCGTGATTGTCAATGCCTTTCCTTGCGCCGAGAATGTAATATTTTTCATCGGCATAAACATAAGCAACCAGCAAATTGCATTCGACGCCGTTGAGTTTAACCGGCACGGCATAAAGATTGTAGCCGTCATTTTCCGCAGTAATTTCGACGTAAACGGGATGTCCGTCAAGCATTGGCCAAACTGCGCGGAAATTATCCGTGAAAGTTCCGCTGTTCCAATCGGCGTTGACATCGGAATCGGAGCCGAGATAAAGAATTATGTCGTCCTCAAGTCCCATGTAAACCAGTTGGCAATGAACGCTTGAAAGTAAATCCATCTGCTCGGCGTTCAGCTGAACAAAAGCATTGCCGTTGCTGTCCATTTGAACGGGGAAATCTTCCAGCTGAGAAATTTGGAAAATTTCTTGCCGTTGTTCGGGCGGAGTGGTGGGAACGGGCATTTCGGGAATTTGCGACTGCTCGACATAAGCTTTGACGTTTTCGGGGATCTCGCCGTAAATCAGATAGTAATACAAAATTTTTTGCGGAAGCGGTGCCGCCTCTTGATGGAGATAATTAATCAAACTTTGTTCGTCGCCGCTGTAAGAATAAAAACTCGAAAGCCCGCCGCCCTTGTCACGATAAGCTCCGTTGATTCTGTAGACAACCGCGCCGTCAACCGCGTTAATCAATCTGTCGGCGGTTTTGGGCAAAATTCCCTTCGTGCCCTTCGCCAAATCGACAAGATCAACCATATTTGAATAACCGGTTCTGCGCGTGTTGCCGCCGTAATTTTCGGCATTGACCGCGCCGCGCCCGAAGTTGGAGAAAAAGTTTCTGGGATTTTGATAAGCCGACTTCAAAGCCTCAAGCCCGAATGCCTCGTAAGCCGTGCGAAGTTCGGGCAAATTTTTTAAATCGATAACCGAGAGCGTCACCGTATCTTCCAAATCGTATTTCTCACAGGCAGAATAATAAGTGTCGCAAATGACTTGACCGAGTTTCGCGCCGCCCATTGCGGGATTTTGCACAAGAGCTCCGAGCCAACCCGTGTAATTCCAACCGAGTCCCGGCTCGACTTCTTCGGACGCCGTCATAAATCTTGCAAGTCCGTCAAGCGTGTTGACTGTGTCATAAGTCGCCATCAAGCAGGCGTCGAAGCCGATCATTTCAAAAGGAGGATTATCGGCGGACGGTTGATGCGTTGCCGTAAAAGCTTGGCGAATTTCATTCAAGTCCAAACAATTTCCTGTGCGTTCGTCGAAACAAACTCCCGCCGCCGAGCCGCCGCCGTGATCCCAGAAAACAAAAACTCTGTGATCCGCCGCGATTTGTGCGCCGTAACGAACGAAATCAGCCAAAGTATTCGCGTCGCCCATATCGGCGTCGGGCAAAGATTCAACGCGTTGAAGTCCGTTTGTGTCGTAAAGATAACGCTCGACCGCGCCGCTCGTGACAACGTTATTTTGCCATTGATTCGTGCCGCCCGTCTGAATCAAAACCTTTACATTGTCGGGCATTTTGACATTCAAAATTTCTTGAAAATCTGCCGAAGCCGCGCCGTTTTGAGTTTCCAAATCCGTGCCGCACAAATACCAATAAACAAGCCAAGTATCTTCGGCTTTGTATTCGTCGGTGAAATTTGCCGCCTTAATTACGGGATCTTTTTTTTCTTTTTCAACCGCGCCGCCGCAACCTGTAAAAAGCAATGTGCAAAGAGCAATTAGTAATGTGTAATGAAAAATTTTTTTCATGTCATCATCTCCTTTGATAAAAAAAATCGCCCGACAAAAGCCGAGCAAAAAATTTTTACGCAAGATTATTTCTGACCCGTGACAAATTTTGCAACGGCTTCGGGATTTTCGGGAGCCCAATACATTTTTCCGTCGGAGCCTTCAACTGCCTTGCAAGTGAATTCCATTGTTGCCGCCTCGTTAAGCGGGAATTCGTTAATGTAGTTGTCGATTGATTCAAGCGCGAATTGTTGGAACTCTTCGCTGGCTTTAAGTTGTTCTTCCGTCAAACCTTGAGCCTGAAGTTCGCCGTAAGCCGTGCCGAGCGCAACCAAATCGGTATTTTCTTCGGCAACTTTCGCCGCGCCTTCTTGATTAATCGTCGTGGCGGTAAGTTCAACAACAGGATGTTCCTTGTCGTCCTTCTTGACTGTTGCTTTCATGTCCATAGCGGCGTGAAGTTTTTCGATATATTGCGCCGTCATTGTCGCGACGCTCTCTTCGCTGAGCGGATACATTTTGAAAGCCTCAATTAACGGCGTGATAACCTGTTCCTGAACTTTTTCAATGTCGGCATCGGTCATGCCCGCCGCCATTTTGTTTTCGTCCGCAACCATGCCGTAAGCATAAAGTTGCGCATAAGCAAGAACAGCTTTATCGGGCGTGCCCTCGACTGTGACTTCTGTCTTTTTTTCGTCTTCCTTTTTGCCCGCGTCGCCGCCTTTATTGCCGCCGCAACCCACCAAGCTGAGCGCGAGCAAAACAGTCAACGCTCCGAACAAAATTTTTTTAAGCATAAAAATTTCCTCCTGTTTATGTTAAATTTTTGTGTTGCCTGTTTGAGTTTGTCCGCGAATGAAATTCTTGAAAACTTTCAAATCCTGCGGAACCCAAAGAAATTTTCCGTCTGAACCCTCTACAGCCTCGCAAGTTACGTCCAAAGTTTTTTCCGGTTGCAAAGGAATGTTTTCGATATATTTTTCAAGCGCAGTCACTGCCAAGTTTTGAACTTCGGGATTATTTTTAAGTTGATCGTCGGTTGCGCCGTCGGCTTTGAGTTGTCCGACCATGCCGAGCAAGGCAATAAATTCGTCGTTTGAAAGAACTGCTCTGTTCGCGCCGATTTGATCGGGCGGCGTGGTTTTCAATTCGACGACGGGATTTTTGGCGTCATCTTTTTTGAGCGTCACTTGGAATTTTATTTCGTCCTTAAATCGCGAATAAAACTTTGTTGCGATTTTGTCCAGACTGTCTTTGCCGAGCGGGACGATGTCATTAAAAGATTCTTGGAATGCTTCCTGCATCTGCCCGCGAATATTTTCCTTGTAAGCTTCGGAGAAACCTGCCGCCGCCAAATTTTCGGAGTCGCCCTTCATGAAAATTTCCGCATAAGCAAGAACAGCTTTATCGGGCGTGCCCTCGATTTTTTTTTCTTCGCCGCATCCCGCCAAGAAAATTATCATCAAACTCGCCGCGCAGATTAAAATTTTTCTGAGCATAAAAAAATCTATCCTCCTTTCGTTCGCCCGCATTATATCAGAAAATCTTTCGCTTGCAATAAGATTTTTGAACATAAAAAAATCCGTCGCCTTTTTTGAGACAGCGCAAAAAATTTTTGAGTATCGATTAAGAAAAAATTTAGCGACGAACTCGATTGAGTCCGCCGCTTTTTTTATGCCGTGACAGCTCCGGCTTTGTAGCCTGCTTTTTGAATTGCCTCGCGCAAAATTTCATCGGAAATATTTTCTTTCAGTCCGACCTGCGCGGATTGTTTTTCCAAACTCGCCGCCGCTATCGTTACGCCGTCAATTTTTTCCAGAGCGCGAACAACCTTGTAAATGCATTTCTCGCAAGTCATTCCGTCAACGTCAATCGTGCGGTGAATCGGAAAACGTTCAATTTTTTCCACGCGGGCGCGATAGCCGTCGTCAAGTGCCTTTTTCGTCGAACAACTGCCTTCGCAACCCGAACAATTTCCTTCCGAACAACAAGCCGCTTCGCTTTTGAAAAAAGCCCTGTAAATTTTTTTCAGCCCGTAGCCGAATGCCGCCGCGATTAAAATTCCCAAAATAATCGTTGCCGCCATAAAATCATCTCCAAATTCGCTTAAAAATTTATCCCCGACAAAATTTTTGCCGGGGATTTTTTATCGGGGAAAATTTTTATTCAAAGCCCAAAATTTTTCCGCCTTGACCCGCTTTAAAAGCGGGAGAACAGCTGTCGCGTTTTGCCGCTCGATAATTTGAATTAATTCGCCGCGGTTGTACGCAACGCTGCGCATTGCTAGCCTCACCGGAAAATTTTTATTCAAAGCCCAAAAGTTTTCCGCCTTGATAAACAATCAACGAGGCAACCCACGCGACCGCGCAGGTGTAGAAAAATGCGAACGCCATCCACTTCCAACTTTGAGTTTCTTTTTTGATTGTGCCGAGTGCCGTCATGCAAGGCGAATAAAGTTGCGTGAAAACCATAAATGCAAGTGCCGCAAGCGGAGTAAATGCGCCGCCCAACGAAGTTCCAATGAGCGTGCTTGCCGATTCTTCTATGTCTTCGTCTTCGGTTGAAAGTTCGTCCGTGCCGTAAAGGATTCCCATAGTCGAGACAACCGCTTCTTTAGCCATTATGCCCGTAACAACTGCCGCGCCCGCTTCCCATGTGTCAAAGCCTTGCGGAGCAAAAATCGTTGACGACGCCGAGCCGATGCTTGCTAAATAGCTTGTATCCATTTCGTCCGTCATGCCGTCCGAATTGAAATTGCTGAGGAACCAAATCATAACCGACATTGCAAAAATTATCGTGCCCGCTTTAATCAAATAGCCCTTGCCTTTATCCCAAGCCTCAAGCAAAACCGTTTTCAAGTCGGGCAGTCTGTAAGGCGGCAATTCGAGCAGGAAAGTTGATTCTTGTCCTTTGAAAGTCGTCATGCCCAAAATTTTCGCCATCAAAATTGCAACCGCTATTCCGAGAAAATACATTGCGAAGACTACGTTGGCGGCGTTATCGGGGAAAAACATTGCCGCAAAAAGCATCAGCACGGGGACTTTCGCGTTGCAAGTCAAAAACGGCGTCACGAGAATTGAAATCATTCTGTCCTTGTGAGTGTCAAGGGCGCGAGCTCCCATAATCGCGGGGACGCCGCAACCGAAGCCCATTATCAGCGGCATAATTCCTTTGCCCGTCAAACCTGCGCGGCGCATAATCGGATCCATGATAAACGCAACCCGTGCCATATAACCCGTGCCGTCAAGAAAACTCAAGCACAGGAACAGCGTAAAAATCAGCGGGACGAAGTTTATCACTGCGCCGACGCCCGCAATTATTCCGTCCGAAACAAGCGACTGCATCCAATCGGCGACGCCCGCTTCCGCCATTGCTTCAGCCGCCGCCGGTGCCAGCGTCTCGTCGAAAAATTCTCCGACTAAATCTGCCAGCGGTTGTCCTATCCAATTAAAAGCGATTTGAAACATAAGATAAAACACGCCGACCATCAGAATCAGCGAAGAAACTCCGTTCGCAAGAAATGAATCGAGCTTATCGCTTAAAGTTTTGCCCGCCGCGCTGACAGTCACGGCTTGCGACATAATTTTATCAATCAGATCATATCGCGCAGAAATAATTTCTTCCTCAATCTTCGCCGCGCCCAAGCCGCTCCGTTCAATGTTATGAACTCTGTCGATATGGTCGCGAATCATTTTGCTCGGCGAGTAATTCGTCATGACGGCATTTGTAAAAACGTCCAAAAGTTTTCTGACGCTTTTATTGCTTCTGCCGACGGTGTTTGTTACGGGCATCCCGAAGGCGGCTTCCAATTTTTTCATGTCGATTTTTATTCCGTGCCGCTCGGCTTCATCCATCATGTTGAGATTTATGATAAGCGGAATGCCGTTTTCCATGAGCTGAATCGTCAAGAAAAGATTTCTCGCAATGTTGGAGGCGTCGATAATGTTGACGACGATATCGGGCTTATTTTCCTTGAAATAATCGCTGACAACCTGTTCTTCCTGCGAACGGGCGTTAATCGAGTAAGTGCCCGGCAAGTCGATAACAGAAATTTTTCTGCCGTTGTGTTCAATCACTCCGACTTTTTTATCAACCGTGACGCCCGGCCAGTTGCCGATTTTTTGTCTCGCGCCCGTCAACTCGTTAAAAATTGTAGATTTGCCCGTGTTGGGATTTCCCGTCAAAGCTACGGATAATGCTGCCATTTTCTCAACCTCCTTATTGAACTTGCGAAACTTCGATCTGCGCGGCATCGGCTTTACGCATTGCCAAATTGTAAGAGCGAAGTCTCAAAGCGATAGGATCTCCGAGCGGTGCCGAATTCAAAATTTCTACCCGCGTGCCGGGAATTAAACCCATTGTCATCAAACGCTGTTTTAAATTCGACTCGCCGACAGAATCTATCCTTACAATCATTCCTGTTTTTGTTTCGTCGAGTGTCAAGCTTCCTCACTCCTTGAAAAAGATTTTCGTTTCAGTTTGTACGAATTTTATCATGCCTGAAAACAAGTATCAACCGCTTTTGAAAATTTTTTTCGATAAAAAAAGACGGGCACTTTTTTATGTCCGCCAATTTCAATCGACGTTCAAATTTCTGTCCGCCAAAAGATTCATTGTGCCGATAATTTCTGTTCGTTCGTGAAGATTTATTTCTGCCGTCAAAATTTCTTCGCCGCGCCCCGACTCCGCCAAAATTTCTCCGAGCGGATTTATAATTTCCGATTTGCCCGAAGAGTTCGCGAAGACGATAAAAACTTGATTTTCAATCGCCCGCGCTTTAGTCAAAATTTGTCGGGGCGTCAGACGTTTTAAACTCCATGCGGCGGGAATAAAAATAATTTCCGCGCCCGCCAGAGCAATTTTCCTTATGAATTCGGGAAAACGCAAATCGTAACAAATTGCCAAGCCGCATTTCACGCCGTCAAGCTCGACGACAGAAATTGTATTGCCTGCGCGGAAAACTTCGTTCTCCTTTGCAAAGCTGAAAAGATGCGTTTTGGTGTATTCACCCGCAATTTCTCCGCGCCGATTGACAACGAGACAATGATTATAAAATCTTCCGCCGCTCTCAACTATGACCGAGCCGCCGATTATGTTCACGTTAAATTTCTTCGCCGCCGCGCAGAGAAATTCTTTGGTTCGATTGCCGTTTTTATCGGCGAAATTTTCAACGGGAACGGGATAATAGCCCGTCGACCAAAGTTCCGGCAAAATTATCACGTCGGAATTTTTTGCCGCCTCGATTAATCGCGCCGCCGTCAAAAAATTCTCTTCGACCGCGCCGAGTTTCGATTTGAATTGTGCGATTGAAATTTTAATTCTTCATTCCCCATTCCTAATTCCTAATTCATAATTCCTAATTATAAATGCGCCTTCATCCTCAAAATTCTGCGGACAGATTCATTGATTCGCGCTTCGGAAATTTCTCCGCGTTTGACTGCCGCTAAAATGCTGTTGTAAACAATTTGCTGGCTTTCGTAATTGTGGCAGACAAGCGCAATGTCTCCGCCCGCCAAAATCATTTTCACGCCCAAAGTCGGCAAGTCGGTATGATTTTTTATCGCGCCCATTTCCAAATCATCGGTTATCACAACGCCCGAAAAACCTAATTCGTTGCGAAGAAGCCCCGTCATAATTGCGGGCGACAAACTCGCAGAATTTATCGGATCAATCGCGTCGTATTTCAAATGTCCGACCATAACCATAAATTTTGAGTTATCGTGTTCGCGAATAATTTTTTTGAACGGCGGCAAATCTTCCGCGTCCAAAATTTCTCGGCTGTCTTCGACGTTGGAAATTTCTTGGTGCGGATCAATTTTACTTTTGCCGATACCGGGAAAATGTTTCAGCGTGTAAAGAAAATTTTCTTCCTCGTAACCATGCGCGGCGGCGTCCACGAACTGCGCAACAAGGAGCGCGTCATCTCCGAAGGAACGAGTGTCGCGACTTCCGACATCTGCGACGGGCGCAAAATTTATGTTGACGCCGATACTTTTTAAAATCTGCGCGTTGTGTTTCGCCCAATATTTTGCAATTTCGGGGTCGCCTTCAAAACCTATGCTCTCTTGCGAAGGCGCGGCTTCCAAAAAATTTCTGCCGCGAGCAACGCGTCCGCCTTCCTCGTCAATCGAAAAGAATAACGGAACTTTTTGACTCGCCGCCGCCTCAATGTCGTTCGCAAATTTTTCAGCCTGCGCAACATTTTCCAAATTCCTGTCGTAAAAAATTATCCCGCCGAAATGAAAATTATTCAGCGAAAAAATTATGTCGTCGTTTAATTCCGTGCCGTAAACTCCGATCATAACCATTTGCCCGATTTTTTCTTCGAGCGTCATTGAGTTTAATTTTTCTTCAATCGGGTCGGGCGGCGGCATAACGTCGGCTTTGACTTCCCGAACTTCGCCGCAACCCGTCAACAAAAAAATTGCCGCGCAGATTATCATTAAGAATTTCTTCATTCCTAATTCCTCATTCCTAATTCCTAATTGAATTTATCGCTCCAAATTTACAACGCCGGTATCTTTCAGCGTCCAACCTTTTAACGGGTCTGAAGTAAAAATCGCGGGCAACTTGACGAAATATTTCCGATAAACGCCGTCTTGATAATTCAGCGCGTAAATTTCCTTCATGCCGCCGAATTCAACAAGTTCTCCGTCGCAAGGATTCATGGGATTGGGCACAACGGCAAATTCATTGCCCGAACATTTGAACGCCCAATAAATGCTGTCCTTAACGTCAATGGCGGGACGAAAAGTTGTGGAGCTGCCGTAAGTGAGAATTTTCAATTTGTTTTCGCGAACAAATTTCTCGCACTTTTTTAATTGTCCCGGCGACGCCAATTCTGCCGCGAAGTCGTTAAATTCTTTTACGAAATTCATCCAAAGTTTTTGCGGCGCAAGCGGCGTGATTCGCAATTCTTTATGTTCGTCCATATCCATTCCGAACGGCTCGACTTGCGGGACGTCGGAAATAATTTTCGGCTCGCGTATTTCCCGCACTTTTTCTTCCAATGCGCTTAAAGTTTTTTTCACGCGTTGCAAATCTGATTGAAGTTGTTGAAGTTGCAGAGTTTTGCGGCTGTTACTTGACCAGAGATAAGCCACTGCCAACAACAGCACGACGCTTAATCCCAAGCTTAGAAAATTTAATGTCTCGGAAAAAATTGAAGTCTCTTCCATAATCAAAACCTCCTCTGTTAGCTTATAGGTTATAGGTTATAGCTTATAGGAAAAAACTATCAGCTATAAGCTATTAGCTATAAGCTATTAGCTATTAGCTATAAGCTATAAGCTAAAGTTCGTATTGCATTTAAGACTGCGAGAATCATGACGCCGACGTCCGCAAAAATTGCCGCCCACATATTCGCCAGCCCGACCGCGCCGAGTATCAAACATAAAAATTTTATTCCGATTGCGAAGAAAATATTTTGCTTGACGATTGCCAAGCACTTGCGAGAAATTTTTATTGCTTTGGAAATTTTCAACGGATCGTCGTCCATCAAGACAACGTCCGCCGCCTCAATAGCCGCGTCCGAGCCCAACGCGCCCATTGCAATTCCGACATCTGCGCGGGATAAAACGGGCGCATCGTTTATGCCATCTCCTACGAAGGCAACTTTTGAATCTCCTTTTTGCGCAGATAAAATTTTTTCAAACTCGGTGACTTTATCGGCGGGCAAAAGTTCACTGCGATAATTTTTAATGCCGACTTCCGCCGCGACTTTCGACGCGATTTTTTCACTGTCGCCCGTCAGCATGAAAATATTTTCGACGCCCGCGCAGTTCAATTCGGCGACGGCTTCTTTTGCATGCGGCTTAAGTGAATCGGAAATGACGACATGCCCCGCATATTCGCCGTCAACCGCAACATGAATAATCGTCCCGACTTTTCGACAAGCCTTCCACTTCGCGCCGATCTCGTCCATAAATTTTTCGTTGCCGACGCAGACGATTTGCCCGTTAATTTTTGCGCGAATGCCGCGCCCCGCAATTTCTTCGACGCCTTCAACCGAGCAATCATCGCGTTCATTCGGATAAGCTTTTCTCAACGAATTGGCTATGGGGTGTGTGGAATATCTTTCGACGTGCGCGGCGAGATGCAAAAGTTCTTTTTCGCTGAAGTTGAGATTTTTGCTGTGGACGGCGTCGACTTCAAAATTTCCCTGCGTCAATGTTCCTGTTTTATCGAGAACGACGGTTTTAACTTTTGAAAGTGTCTCAAGAAAATTGGAGCCCTTGATTAAAATTCCTTCGCGACTTGCGCCGCCGATACCCGCGAAGAAACTCAGCGGAATACTTATCACCAACGCGCAGGGACAACTTATAACGAGAAAAATCAGCGCACGATAAATCCAAGTGCTCCAATCGCCCGAAAAAATCGGCGGGATAATCGCCAGAGCTCCCGCGCAGATAACGACGGCGGGCGTATAAATTCGGGCAAATTTCGTGATAAAATTTTCGGACTTGGATTTTCTTGAGCTTGCGTCTTCAACGAGTTCAAGAATTTTCGAGGCGGTTGATTCGCCGAATTCTTTTGTTGTTCGGATTTTCAAAACGCCGTTAAGATTAATGCTGCCGCTGATGACTTCCGCGCCTTCGGAAACTTCACGCGGAAGACTTTCGCCCGTCAAAGCAACCGTGTTCAGCGCGGAATTTCCTTCGATAATGACGCCGTCAATCGGAATTTTTTCTCCGGGCTGAACGACAATAATTGTTCCGACTTCGACTTCATCGGGATCAACCTGTTCAAGCCCGTTTTCTGTTTCGACGTTGGCATAATCGGGGCGAATGTCCATGAGCTCGGAAATATTTTTGCGGCTTTTGCCGACGGCGTAACTTTGAAACCATTCGCCGATTTGATAAAATAACATAACGGCGACGGCTTCGGTGTAATCGCCGTCTTCGTAAACGGCAAGAGCCATTGCGCCGAGCGTTGCGATTGTCATCAAAAGTCCTTCGTCAAGTGCGCGCAGATTTTTTATCCCGTGAAATGCCTTCAGCAAAATATCGTAGCCGACGACAAGATAGGGGACGAGATAAAAAATAAATCGCGTGATGCCGGAGCACTCGACGAAGTTCAGAGCGACCGACATTATCGCCGCGATTAGGATTCTTGCAAGATTTTTCTTTTGCTTTGTTGACAATTTGATTCATCTCCGTGATTATCAATGATTATCATTTAAGAATTTATATCACGGAGATTTTCAAAAGTCAACGCAGATTTTTACAAGAAAATTTCGCAATCCCTCTCGACGCGCTTACAATTTTCGCGGACGCGCTCCATAACTTCTTTAGGGTCTGCGCCGTCTTCAAACTCGACTTTCATTTTGAGCGTCATGAAATTAACGACGGCATCTTTGACGCCCGAAGTTTTTTTGGCTTCCGTCTCCATAAGGCTGGCGCAGTTGGCGCAATCGACCTCGATTTTGTAAGTTTTTTTCAATCTGATCATCTCCCCAAAAAAAAATCTTTAACAATGAACAAACTGAAAATTTTATAGCACGGAGGATATTAAATGTCAAATATAAAACTCGTCCGCAAGCTCGGACAAAAAAAATTCCGCAACGAATTGAAACTTTTCGTCGCGGAAGGGTTGAGACTTTGTGAGGAAGTGCCGCTCGCGCAGATTGAGTTTGGATTTTACACGCGGGAATTTTTATCGGAAGAGCGCGGAAGAAATTTGGTCGGGCGTCTGAAAAATTTGGAAGAAATTTCTTCGGCGGTTATGGAAAAAATCAGTGACACGGAGACGCCGCAGGGAATTTTGCTGGTTGTCCGACAAAAATTTTCGACGTTGGAAGAAGTGATTGCAAAAAAAATAATCGTGGCATTGGACGGCGTGCAAGATCCGGGCAATGTCGGCACGATTTTGCGGACGGCGGCGGCTTTTGATTGCGGAGTAATTTTATTGGACGGCTCGGCAGAAATTTTTAATCCGAAAGTCGTTCGTTCGTCAATGGGCGCGATTTTTTATTTACCGATTATAAAAATGTCCCGCGCAGATTTTTTATTGGAGATGAATTCGTGCGGCGCAGAAATTTTGGCGGCGGCAGTCGACAAGTCGGCAGAAATTTATTTTCGTCATGACTTCACAAAAAAGAATGTCGCAATAGTTTTCGGCTCAGAGGCTGTCGGAGTTTCAAAAGAGATTCTCGACGCTACGCAAAAAATTTTCATACCTATGATCGGGCACGCCGAGAGTTTGAACGTTGCAACTTCCGCCGCGATTGTCCTTTCCGAAGTGATTAGACAAGAAGAATTTCTCTAAAAAATTTTCCTCGCGTTGAAAAATTCCCCCTGTGTTGTATAATCAACAAAAAAGGGGGATTTTATATGGTGACTGAATCAAAAAGAAAAGCGAATGCGAAATATCGGGCAGAAAAACGCGACCAGTTAGCAGTTGACGTTCCAAAAGGCAAACGCGATATTTACAAGCAAGGCGCGGCAGAATTAAATCTAAGTCTTTCAATGCTGATTCAAAACGCCGTCGAAGAATTTATAGCCCGCCATCAAGCCGATAACCTTTCAATCGTCAGTCAATCAGCGTCGAGCCCGACACAAAAACTTTCGGCTACAGAGAAAAATTTACTCGCCGAATTTAATAAACTGCCTGCCGACACTCAAAAGCTTATCTTAAAGCTGATTCAATCAATCAACCAAAACGCCAAACAAAATTCTTTTCCCGAAGAATAGCATTCGGGATTTTTTATTTCTCGAAAAACTGTCAAGCAGTCAGAACTTTAAACAGCATGAACAACAAGAAAATCAAATGAGCGACTGCCACAGCGATTATCGCCCGAATTCCCCAGCGCAATAAATTCATAACAAACACCTCCGAAATTCAAAAGAGCCGTGTCGCGCAGACAACGGCTCTGATTTTTCATTGTGGCAGGGGCAGTAAGACTTGAACTCACAGCCTACGGTTTTGGAGACCGTTGCTCTACCAATTGAGCTATACCCCTGTGGGGCGATTGATGGGGATCGAACCCATGTGTGCCGGAGCCACAATCCGGAGTGTTGACCGCTTCACCACAACCGCCATTTTGAAATACAGCCTTGAATCTTTTCAGACCCAAGGCTGATTTTTTACCGGCAAATACCTAGTCTACCGGGGCGTCGCCACCCGAGTACCTTCGGCGTATGAGTGCTTAACTG
>FLNX01003040.1_pt1 | contig 72370 bp, 72 predicted proteins | sample 1140341 | NCBI WGS metagenome assembly FLNX01 (sample SAMEA3878208, study PRJEB12797) | bioreactor metagenome | biome: Moose rumen | place: Sweden | collected 2011-10
AAGGGACTGATGACGACATACGAGGTCGTCTGACGGGGAGCGAATATGAAGATTAGTGTGGTTTTGCTTGCGGCGGCGTCCGTTTTGGCGTTCTCCGGCTGCAGGGAAAAAAAAGTCGAGGACACCGTGAAAGTCGGAATCCTCCATTCCATGACCGGGACGATGGCGATAAGCGAATGTCCTGTGATGGATTCCGAGCTTCTGGCCGTGAACGAGATAAACGAGAGTGGCGGAGTCCTTGGAAAAAAGATAGAGGTCGTTTTGGAGGACGGAGAAAGCGACGCGCAGAAGTTCGCGGAGAAGGCCAGGAAGCTGTTGTCGGAAGACGGCGTGGCGACAGTCTTCGGGTGCTGGACGAGTTCTGCGCGGAAGGCGGTGAAGCCTGTTTTCGAGGAGATGTACGGGCTTTTGTGGTATCCGCTCCAGTACGAGGGAATGGAGGCCAGCCCGAACATAATGTACATGGGCGCGGTCCCGAACCAGCAGATTGTCCCCGCGGTGGAGTATTGCGCGTCGAATTTCGGAAAGTCCATGTTCCTTGTCGGAAGCGACTACGTTTTTCCGAGAACGGCAAACGCGATAATAAAGGCGCAGCTCGACTCAATCGAAGGAAAATGCGTGGGGGAGGAGTATGAGGAGCTTGGCGGAACAGATTTTTCCTCGGTCGTGAAGAAAATCGTCGAGTCGAATCCGGACGTGATAATGAACACGCTGAACGGAGACTCGAACATCGCCTTCTTCGACGCGCTCTTGAAGGCCGGAATCACGGCGGAGAAAATCCCTGTGATGAGTTTTTCAATATCGGAAGAGGAATTCGCGAAGATGGATTTGAAGAACCTTTCCGGCAACCTGCTCTCGTGGAGCTACTACGGATCCACGAAAACTCCAGAGAACGATGTGTTCGTCCGCTCCTACAAGGCCACCTACGGCGACGACAGGAAGACGAGCGATCCTGTTGAGGCCGGCTACATCGCCGTGAAAATGTGGGCGGCCGCCTGCGAGAAAGCCGGCTCGTTCGATGTTGAAGCCGTCCGAATCGCATCCAAGGGGCTTTCGTTCCAGGCTCCGGAGGGCGTCGTCAAACTCGACGGCGGCAACCAGCACCTCTGCAAGTACGTCCGAATCGGCCGCATAAAAGGCGACGGTGCCGTTGAGGAAGTCCGGTCGACAGAAAGCCCCATAAGACCCGATCCGTACCTCAGCACATACTATTGGGCGAGGGGGCTGTAGAAATTTGAACTGAAACGGAACATCTTTCACGTCCGTGCGCGTCCGCGCCTCACAGCGCAGGCGCGCAGTTTCCCTTGTTCACGCCGGCTGGGTGCCTTGCGCATTTCCTTGCAGTGAGGCTCTGTATCGATGGTGCGCAGCAACCGCAGAATTTGCAGAAGTATTCGCTTTTCTCGCTTCCCTCGTAGAGAGCGCAGTTCCCCTTGTTCACGCCGAGCGGGTGCCGGACGCATCTTCTGGCGGTGAGCGACTGGATTGAGATGGCGTAAGTGCCGCAGTATTGGCAGTAGAATTTTGGCATTTTGGGGCTCCTTTTTTGTGTGTGGGGGGGGAATTAGGCTATGCTGTCAGCACCATTCCTTCATAAATACTTGAATCAATTTCTGTAGCTTTAAATGTTGCTTTTTCTATTTCATTATCATTGTCGTCGTACAAACCCGTATAAACCGTCCCGTACTCATTTTTATCCACTTTCTTCACAATGATTTTTTCTAGTTTTCGTCTTTTGAGATAATCTATGAGGGTTTTTGCAGAAAGCAAAAAAACTGTGATTACATTTACAATGGCTTTCCCTACTGCCAAACTGCCGACTAACCTCATTACTTGCGTAAATGCTAGACCGATGACTCCTGCATCATCTGTGAGACCGAGCACTGGAATGACATCTGGAATGACATCGAGAGGACTGACCGCATACAGAAGTGCGCCTATGATTATCGCCTTTGCGGAGGCTGGAGTGTCTGGCGACTTGAACGCTTCCCAAAGTCGAGTCACCTTTCCCCAGACTTTTTTCAAAGGTCCTCTGTTCATCTTGTCCAAATTGTCGCGCACATTATTTATGTCGCTTGCCGAAGCATTGCTACCGAATCTTTTAGCCATTTCCTCGGCTTTTTTTTCGTCATAGTCGTAAGCCATTTTATTCTCCTTAAAAAGGCATGGAGGTGTTTTGTTTTTTCTCCATGCCGATAGCGTTATTTGAGCACAATCATGTCTTTGTCGCCGAATGCGGCTTTCACCTCATCGGAGAGAGTTTTTGCTTTCCATGCCGTCGCTTTTTGCATGTCTGCGACTTGCTCTTTGCTTTTGTCGAAAATGCAGGCCACGACAATATGTCCGTCAGTTTTTTTGTCCATGATGGCCACCGCCATGAGGTTTGCGTTCGATTTGAGAATTTGCAGAATTTCGGGTTGCTTGAAGAACTTTATTATTTCCTCAAATTCGAGAATCTCAACGCTTTTTGGCGACAGCGACTTGAAGAGTGCAGCATTGATTGCCTTTGAGGCTTTTGTGGCTGGCTTTTTCTTCATTGCGGAGGCTGCCACAAGAACTGCGACCACTCCAAGAGCAACAAACAATATTGGCATACTCTTCTCCTATTTGAGCACAATCATGTCTTTGTCGCCGAATGCGCTTCTTGTTTGCTCATCGATGCCTGACGCTTCGATTCCCTGTGCGTTGGTTTCCATTTCGACGACCTGCTCTGTCGACTTGTCGAACAGACAGTTGACGAGATTGTAATTTCCATTACCAAGATTCTCTTTTATGGTGGTTGCCATTATGTCAGAGTCGTTCTTGAGGGTTCTTAGACGATTAGGATTTTTGAAGAAATTTACGATGTGGTCTCCGAAGTTTAGGATTCCGACGATTATGTGCTTTATGAAATTCCAAATTGTGTGGAGCAGTTCTATGAAAAAACTTACAATCATTTTTTTCTCCTATTTCACGACAATCATGTCTTTGTCGCCGAACGCATTTGCCAAATCGTCCGATACTGAGTCGCACCTGACTATGAGATGCTTGCTTTCGTTGTCTCTCAGCGGCTGGCCGTCTTTTCCCATGTAGCATACTTTGAGAGTGAGCTTCTTCTCGCTTTTCGCGTCGTTTTTCTTTCTGAAAATTATCGCTCCTCCGTGTATCTGCGGATTGAGGTACGACTTGATCCATTTGATGCAATCCTCGAAAGAAATAGTGTCGACGACTTTCTCCTCCACGTTTCTCGCATACTCGAACAGGCCTTTCCAACCGCCGAGTTCGTCCAAAGATGTTTTGAATTCATTGAAATATTCAACAAATTCTTTGCCCATTTCCAATGCCTTCTTTTTCAGAAGTATTGAAAACTCGTCGAGAAGAGTGTCCTTGTCGTTCATGAAACTACTCATAGTTGTTCTCCTTCTTTTTTATTTTCATTTTCTGCTTCGTCGGCAGAAATGATTTGCTCGTTTCCGTTTTCGTCGATTTTCTTGACGTTGAAATTCTTGTCTTCCAGATTCTTTTTTACCTTTGCGGATAGCTTTTCCTTGCGCTCTTTCTCTTTGCGCTTCAAAGAATCCATTTCCTCTTTTTTCTTTGCGAATGTTTCTGTGAGGATTTTTTCTGTCACGAGTGGCGGCTCTGCTGCAGAAGCTGCAACGAGCGATTCAAGGACACAGTTCTTTATCTCTCTGCCGGAGAAACCCTCTATTGTTTCCGCGAGTTTTGTCAAAAGCGTGTCGTCAAACGTACCGTTCTCTGTGCGCACCTCGGCCGAGTAGGGGGCGTTTTTGGGAAGTTTGCCTTTTATGATGAATTTTCTCGCTTCGGCATTAGGAAGCTTGAATTCAATGTGCTTCAATATTCTGCTCTCAAAAGCCCTGTCGTAGTTTTCGTGAAGGTTCGTCGCGAAAAACACGATTCCCTTGAATTCTTCCAGCTTCATCAGCATTTGGCTTCTGAGGGAATTTATCGCTTGTTCGCTTCCAGAATCCACATTGGTTATTCTTTTTCCAAGAAACGAATCTGCTTCGTCGAAAAAGACAACGGCATCCTCTTTTTCCGCCATGTCGAATGCGGCTACGAGATTCTTTGGCGCGTCTCCAACATATTTTGACTCGATGTCCGCATAGTTGAGGACGAGGATTTTTTTGCCCATTTCCTTTGCGATTGCGTGGACTGTCATGGTCTTTCCCGTTCCCGGCGGGCCCCATAGGTTCACGATTGAGCGTGGGGAAGCGTCAATGTCGATGAAGCCCCATTCGTAGTAAATCTTGCTCATGTTCTTTAGCAGGAGGACGACTTTTTCTATTTCGCTTTTCACATCGTCGGGAAGGACAACCTGCGAAAGCGCATATTTTGGTTCGACAGGAGAGACGTTGAGGCGTGGAGTGCTTTCTTGTGTGCTGCTTTTCTTTTCGGAAAAAGTCTTTTTCACTTGCTCGTCGGAAAATCCGACGTAGACGATGAATCGTACTTTTCCTTTCAGGCTTGCGCAGAAATCCCTTGCAACCGTATCGATGGAAGCGTGGAGCATTTCCTTCTGCACACCGCCAGCAAGCTTGTTCGGGATTTCCTTTTCGAATACGAACTTGTAGACATCTTCCGTGTCCGATTTCTCGGCGACGATTCGGACTGGAATGTTGTTCTTCTTCTGCCATTTCTCGGCATTTTCGCAAAGACGCTTTTCAATTTCCTTGCCAATTTGCATTCCTGACAAGTTCGTGAATGTTGCATCACTCATATTTCCTCCATTCGTTCCTCGATTCTACTCTCCGCCACTATCATTTCCCGATTGCGGAAAAAAACTTTTTGCAAAAAGTCGCGTTTCGGCAACTCATATTTGCGCAAACTCGGCATTTGTCTTACTTCTTTTTGCGTATGTCTAATTCTAATCTTTCTAAAGTGGTAATTCAAGGAAAAATTTACGCAGATAGAAGTAACCTTACGTCATGGCGTTCAGGGAAAATTTGAAGAGCGAGTTGGAATTCAAGAACATGAAGGTGAAGGAGCTTTCGGAGAAGACGGGGATAAGCCGGAGGACAATCGACCAGTACCTTTCGGCGGCCGCGAAGATGCCGTCGGCGGAAAATGCCGTCAAGATTGCGCAGGCTCTTGGGGTGAGCGTGGAATACCTTGTCACTGGAAAGCCGTCGGCAGTCTCGGACGCCGACATCGCGCGCGAAATCCAGCTCTTCCAGAAATACCGTCCGCTCATCGCGAAGATGGAGACGCTTCCGAAGAACGCCCAGGAATGCCTGGACTTTTTCGTGGACAAGATGGGTGAGTAGGGTTGTTTTTTTGTTTCTTAAATAAAAAAATTTTGCTTTTCGTCACGACATGCCGCAGCCGGATTTTTGTTCTTCCGGGTGGGCGACTTCAAAGCCGCAGTTCGCTTCCATGTTCAGTTCGCGGAGTTCCTTGATTCCGTCGATGTAAAGCTGATAGTTGATTCCCGTGGATTCGTAGCCGCAGCCAACGTCGTAGTCGTCTCCCAGCGACTCCTGCACAATCTGCTCTCGCTGTTCGCGGGTCGTGTCTTTTATCAAAATACTTGCCATAAAAATTCCTTCCGATGGATTTTAGCATGGGGCGGAAATTTGTTCACTGCCTCAAACTTCCGCGCCCGACTTCGAGTCTCCCGATGAGATGGTCGTGCGTTTTTATGGAACGCTTTTCCCAAACAGAATATAATGGATTCTATGGAAGAACGATTTTTGCCGATTGGCATTCAGGATTTTGAGGATTTGAGAAGGCGAGGCTGCGTCTATGTGGACAAGACCTCTTACGTCTACGACCTTGCCCGAGAGGGAAAAGCTTATTTTTTGAGCCGTCCGCGCCGATTCGGAAAAAGCCTTTTGCTTTCCACGATGGAAGCATATTTCTTGGGCAAAAAAGAACTGTTCCGCGGCCTTGCGCTTGAAAAGCTTGAAAAAAAATGGGAAGTTTGCCCGGTAATTAAAATCAGCTTTGGCGGCGACAACTACACGGACACGGAGATTATGAAATCTTCCCTTAATTTCATTCTTTCAAAATACGAGAAAGCCTACGAGATTGAGGTTTCCGACCCGCGTCTTTCCATACGATTGAGCAAGATTATAACGACCGCCTACGAAAAGACCGGCAAGCAGGTCGCCATCATCATCGACGAGTACGACAAGCCGGTGCTCGACGCGCTCTACTCCGAATACGAGGAGAAAAACCGGGCGGAACTCCGTGCGTTCTACAGCCCATTGAAGGAACTCGACCAATACATCCGCTTTTTGTTCATCACGGGAATCACGAAAATCAGCCACATGAATATTTTCAGCGGTTTGAACCAGCTTGACGATATAAGTCTTGTGTCAAAGTATTCTTCGATTTGCGGAATTTCCGAGTCCGAGCTGAACGCGTACTTTGTGCCGGAAATCGAAGAACTTGCGAAACGGTTCGGCATGACGGTGGAGGCGGCGAAAGAGAAGCTCAAAACAATGTATGACGGCTATCATTTTTCGTTCAACGTGGAGGGCGTTTACAACCCGTTCTGCCTTTTGAAATGCTTCAAGGACTGTGATTTCGGCTCGTACTGGTTCCAAAGCGGAACTCCGTCGATGCTCGTGAAGGCGTTGCAGAACCAGCCGCTGGAGCTTGAGACGCTCGTCAACGGACGCGAGGTCGACGAGATTTCATTCCGAGAGTACGACCCGAACACAAAGAACATGCTCCCTGTCATCTATCAAAGCGGCTACCTCACGATTAAGGGCTTCGACGCCGAGGACAGGATGTTCTGGCTGGACTTCCCGAACCGCGAGGTCGAGCAGTCGTTCTTGAAAATCCTTTTGGCAAAATACGTCTCCGTGCCCTACGACGACATGGGGCTTGAAATCAGCAATCTGCGGAACGCGCTCAGGAACAAGGACGTTGACCGCGTTTGCTCGATGATAAAGGCTGCGGTTTCGGACTTGCCCACAATCGTGAAGAAGGACATCTGCGAGAATTACTACGAGTCGGTGACGCACTTGATGTTCCGTCTGAGCGGAATGCGCGTCGTCTCCGAGCTTCAGAACGTGAACGGACGGAGCGATGTCGTCGTCACAACAAAGGACGCGGTTTTCATTTTTGAGCTAAAAATGGACAAAGGCAAAGACGTTGATGAAGTCGCAAAGACCGCCCTCGCCCAGATTGACGCTAACGGCTATGCGGAGCGATTCGCCGTGAGCGGAAAGCAGATGTTCAAGGTTGCGCTCGTGTTCTCAAGCGACGGAAAAGGGCTTTTGCTCTGGAAAGTGATGTAGAATCACTTTCGTTGACAAAAAGTTTCCATAATATGGATAGCGAATTTGATAAAACAGAGGGAGCTTTGTCAAAAATGAGATGTTTGTTCTTCTTGTTTGCATTTCCTTGAGCAAGTGCAAAAACATCTCAATCACGAACAACACGTTCACCCAGTTCACCGGGGAATTTCTTGGCTGCCTGCTGTATTACTCACTTTCAAAAGCCTACAGCAGGAACGTCGAATTAAAAGGCAACATTTTCAATAATATCGATGAAGAGGTCGATGGAGAAGGAGAGTAGGGGCGGTGGCGAGCACGGCTTACGCATGAAAAAGGCTAGTTGCCGTTTTTCACGCCGCGCCGAAAATGGCGTTCTCTGTTTCCCTGACCCTCTCTTCAAGGATTTTGCAGAGGATGTCCTTTTTTTCAGACAGGTGTCTGTTCTTCTCTAGTAGATTTTCCGCCCAGGCTGAAATATCCGAGAGAGATTCGAAACGCAAGTCTCTGCAATATTCTTTGCACTGCAGTTTTTCCAATTGTTCCAGGTGTCTTTTTGCGAATGGCTTTGAGCTTGCGTTTTTTGAAATGCACGCTGCCGTGTTTTTCAAGTCGTATGCGGACACGTCGTGGAAAAGCGAAGTTCCCGAGTCGAAGACAGGGGCGAGGCCTTGCCAGTCAAGAGTGGCAGCGTCCCTGACGAATCCGAAATTGTTGAAATGCCTGTCAGAATTTGCGATTATGCAGTCCACGGTGAACATTTGGCAGAGCTGCTTTTTGATGCTTTCCATGTTTTTTATCCCCACCGCCTCGCAGCATCGTAAAAAGTGCGCGTACTCCGATTCGCTTTTTCCCTTTGGCAGTGCGTTTTTGATGTGCCACGCGCTGACCAATTCCGTGTCGCCTGTGATGAAATCCTTGCAGGCGGAATAGTATCGTCCGTCATGCTCCGCCACAGAATATTCCACATGGGAAACTTTCAGCCTCCTGCAGATTTCGCTTGCAATCGCTTCGTTGAAAGGTTCCTGCTGCTCCGTTCCGCTCCCGCCTTTCAGGAGCACCCGCTCGCCGTTGTCCATAATCCACTTCTTTTTGAGCCATCCGTCCGACGTGTTGTCCGGGGAAAGAAGGCTCAGGCTCGAAATGTCGGCGATGTCGAGGGTGCCGAAAAGAGCCTTCCCGACGTCGTCGGAGAAATCATTCTCGAAGAAATTGACGTCCTTCCATGTTAGAGGGCTGTCGACCGGCTTCGCCCAATATTGGTCCGAGAGACTCAACCCGAACGATTTTGCGGCGAGCTGCTCCGTCGTGATGTTGCCGAGCATCTCCAGCGCATCCCTAAGATTCTGACGGCTTGCGGGAATCGCGCGGCTCCTCCACCATGAACGGAACTGCTGCTTTTTCGACACCCCCTTCTCAAAATCTTTGAACACCCCTACAGGAAGGTGCTTTTCGTCCAAGATTGAAATCACATCGGAAACTTCGTCGTCTTCCATTTTGAATTCGAGGACCTGTATGTCTTTGTGGCATAGCGTGTAAACCATTCAGCGTGCGCTCCTATGCAAAAATGATAGCGCATTGTCCATGAAGCAAAAAGGGAGTGAAAACGGCATTTTCTGGAATGAAAGCTGGAGAACTCTCTACATGTCTTCCATCGACAATCCCTCAAGTGAAATTGCGTAGCCGGGGATGTTGTTTGAGAATTGGCGTGCTTTTTCTCCCAGCAGTTCCATGTCGATTTTCTTTGCCTGCCGTTTCACTTCATAGATGCAGCAAGTCTTCTCAAGGGCGTTTATCGCGATGATGTCGATTTCATTCTGGGACTTCCTGTCCCACCAGCCGCCGATTGAAGTCAGTTTCCGCTCCTCCTGGATTTTCGAGGTGAAATACTGTTCGAGTGACTTGCCGGAAAAAGTCTCGTAATCCCTGAGCACTATCTCTTTGAGAGTGTCGTATTGGCCGAATTCGATGAGGGACTGGTTTGAGTAGACGAACCTGAAGAAGAACCTGAGATAGCAGTCTGTTATCTGGTAGCGTGCGTTTCGGCTTGCAGGTTTTGAGAAAAGCGGACGCATTGGCTTTATCACTCCGAAATTCTCCTCAAGATTCTTGAGATATGTGCCTGTGTTTTTCTGAATCACCGAGTCGATTTCGCTTTGGCAAGTAAGGCCTTCCGAAATAAGGCGCAGTACCGAAAAGTAAATTCCGTAATCCTTGCCAATTTCGCTTACAAGTATTTCCTTTCCGTCGATTAGGAATGGAGAAGTTTCACCCAGCGCATAAGAAAGCATGGTGTCTTTTGAAAAAGCGCCGGCATACATCAAGAGAAAAATGTATTTTGGGACTCCGCCAGAAAGCATGTAAAGACAGAGCAAATCTTCCGGCATGTAATTCGGGTTGAAATCCGCAAGTATTTCTTTTATGACGGACGGAGTGAACGGCTTTATGTTCATTTTATGCGTGGCCCTGCCGAAAAGAGGTTCCTTCTGCCCCTCAAAGATTTTTGTCATCATCGAGTATACAGACCCGGAGACAATCAGGTTGATTTTCGATTCGCCTTTCGCGCTGTCCCAAAGATTTTGGAGTGAGCTGAAGAATGACCTTTTCACGTTCTCAAGTTCCTGGAATTCATCGATTACCAGCACAAAATGGTTGCTTTTTGAGAATTCAAAAACTTGTGCGAACAAATCCGAAAGGCTTGATACGGTTCCGAAAATTTTTAGCGAAATCTGCTCCTCAAGAATTTTTTGCCATTCCCTGCAAAGAAGCGGTTCGGAAGTTTTTACGACAAAAAGGTACGCGCCTCTTTTCCCTTTCAGAAACTCTTTCACAAGCGCAGTCTTTCCAACGCGCCGCCTTCCCGTGAGCACTGTAAAACATGCATTGTTTTCCGACTGCCTTTCGATTTTCCCAAGCAGCTCAAGTTCGTTTTTTCTGTCGTAAAATTTTTCCATGGATGACCGCCTTGTGAAATAAAATAATGGTAGTTAACTTAACCGTCATTATTTTAATGGAGAAAATGGGGGAGCGCAATGGAGGAGGGGGATGGTGATGGCTTGCGCTCAGCCGAACACAGCCTGCCTGAGGATGTTGTTTATTCGTGTCTGGTAGCCTTTGCCCATGTTTTTCAGAGCGGCGAGCATTTATGAGCCAATCATTGATTTCAAGCAAATTGCTTTCGATTTTGTCTATCTAATACAAATCAGAATGAGTTCCTGTTCTAAAAAGAACCAACTCCAGTTCTTTTTCTTTTATTTTATATATCAAGAGCAAATCTGGTCGTACATGGCATTCTCTGTAGCCTTTGTAATTGCCGACCAATGGATGGTCTTTCTTTTCTTCGGGCAATACTTGTTGATTTTGAAGCATTCCTATGACTCTGAAAAGTTCTTCAATATCTACATGGCGTTTTTTGGCGAGCTTGTAATCCTTCTTGAATTGGGTTGTGTATACGATTTCAAGCATCTAATGAAGCCCTCAAATCTGTGAGAGTTGAAAAAGGACCATGCAATTCTTTCCCGTTTTCTGCAAGCTCAATTGTCTGCTTGGTAAGGCTGTTGGGCAAGTCGCTTCGAATTTCAAACGGAATTCTGTGTTCTCTGACAACGGCTTTCGCAAACAGAGTGATGGCCGTGGAAACCGGCATTCCAAAATCTTCGCAAATAAGAGAAAATTCTTTTTTCAAATTGCTGTCCATTCTGACGCTAAAAGCAGATTGATTCATGTTCGCACCTCCTTGCCATGAATATACACCTGATTGATACCTGTTTGCAAGGGGGAATGGGCGGGGGTGTGAGAAAGCAAGCGTTTTTGAAATGTTGACAGAGGATTGACGGTGGATTTTTTCTATTTGAGGTAAATAATACGGAAGCATCAACTGTTTTGCTTAGTTTTCTACCGACTTTAAATTTTATCTTCTATTATTTTTTTATTGGGATGAAAGTCGCATCTTGTTTTACAATAATTTTGTTTCCCTTTTTTAAGTGGATTGTAAATAAGAATATATAATCGAAATTTTCGTCATAAAAATAACAATAAATAGTTTTATCGAGTATATGACCATTTGCAAAATCCTGTAGTTTCTCATAAATATCATCTATTTCACTACCAGCTATTGCATAAGTAGGTCTATTCATATATGAAAATAAATAAGTTCTGAGCATACTATCAGAAATAATCTCTCCATCAATTCCGACTACACAATATTCATTATTCCAATCTGTTTGGCTTTGGTTTATAAGGTCATTGTAACTTTTAGAAGAAAGTGTACGAAAGGCTGCATTGTTCCAAATTGTCATTTGAGAAAAAATCGAAAGATTCGCATATACGAATAAAATTATCGCCAAAATATATTTTTTCATGTATGTCGCCTGTTTTTTTTCATGATTCGTAATAAGAATGTGCATTATTTTAATAGAATTTGAATGATTTGACTCTATGTACTCAAAAGAAATTTCCTGTGTTTTGATGACTATTTAGACATCAGGGAATTTCTTTTGAGTTTGAGCCTTTTTTCATCAGAATCCTATAGTTAAAAGTTGTATCTGTGTCTTGCGTCTTCTCTTGTGTCTATAACCATTCTTGGACTTGGACGAAAAATATGACTGTACACATGGCGGCTCACCTGATTTTCCAGATTGTCTCGGAGAATATTGAAGTAGTAATCGCTGTCTTCGTTTGAGTATGCGTGTTGCAAATCGTCTATGACAGTAGCGATGACTGATTTTTCGGCATAGTCGTTTGTGTTTCTGTAGTCTGTTTTGCTTTTCTTCGTGAATTTCTTTGTTGCGAAGTTGTGTCCTGCTATGGATAAATTCTCTGGTGTAACACGCAAGTTCTTCCAGTCACCGTAAAAAAAGTATCGTGGAGTTTTGTCTTTTGAAAGAAGCAAATCTAACATACCGCCGACAATACCGCCAACCAAAACGTGAGCTGGCGATATATTTTCCGTTGCTCTTTCAACAATATTTTGTGAGCCGATGTTTGGAAAAAATCTAAATGTGGCATCGTCCAAAACAATGGCGTGAATGTCGTCGTCTTTTCCTATGCCGAAATCCCAGTCTATTTGATTGAAGACAAAAATGAATGCGTTGTCTATCTCTTTTCCATTGTTTAATTTCTTCATTTGTTCATAAACATCTCCATCGGCCAATTCATTGAATTTTGGAATATTGTAGTATATGAACATATTGCTTCCGCGTATCGATTTTTTCATAGAATCGTCGATGGCTTCCGCTGTATCTTTTAGATAATGCGACATGGCTAGCTTGTTTCTAAACAAACTGTAGAAGTATTCATTTCTCTCTGAATCGCTCAGCCTTGCTATCATAGGACGGGAAGCAATGTATGTTGAGCCGCTTCGTATGTCGTCTTCATATCTTTTTATTGTTTCTTTTGACAAACCGAATTTCAGGCTGTTTTGCAAGAACCATGTCTCAAGATATTGTGAATTGGCTGATTTCTTGTTTTTTTCGTGGTAAATTCGTGTGTCGAGGTCTGTAGCAATTCTTATTGCAGTCTCCCTAGATTCTTCGCTTGTGAAGTCATCGACAGACAGAAGGAGTTTCTTTATAAGAGCAGTCGTGTTGTCAAAATCTTGCTCTCCTGTTTGTTCTACATTGCTTTCTCTTTCTGTTCTTCCCAATGATTTCACATCTGACAATGCAAGAATATATTTTTCGTCTTGTGAGAGTTTTTCGTTGGACTCTCTTATAGAGTTGCTTTTTATGAGACGTTCAACGTTGTTTTTTAGTGCAATTCTTGAATCATTTGTCCTTATGCTTTCTTGAACATCAAAGAAATTTGAAATGTATTGTTCGTAGTCTGTGTAGTTTTCAATTTTCTCATCGTTTATTTTTCGCAAAGACGATGCAAGATAGACCATTGTAGGTGAAATGTCGTTTATTAGAGTCTGTTCGTTGTCCACAACTGCATCAACATAGTATATGTGACCATCATTTAGAACGAACATTGTCCTATAATGGTCGCTTGCGTATCCTAGAACTTCACATTCTTTTGGATACATCGGGTCGAAATATCTGAAAATCTCAACTTTGTCTTTTTGAAAATTGCTTTCAGCGGTGTTTGTCTCAAATACATTTTGGTAGAAATCTTCAAATGTTCCATCAAATGTTCTTCCCGAATCTCCTATTCTAATCTGCCAAGTTCCGTTTCCTGCACTTTCGACTATGAATGCATCTCTGTAGAATTTGTCGTTTTTTTGAGGAACGTTCTTCATCTTTCTTTCAGAAAAATATGTATTGCTTATGTTCAATATGAAAGGCAAATGCAAAATCTCATATTTTTCACTATACGACTCCTTGTTCAAATTGATTTTTGCAGATGTCAAATTCTTCAAAGTGTTTTCTGCGCCTTTTTTGGCATTGTCCAATATGCCCAATTCAACAGCATAATCCTTTGCCTTTTGTTCGTAAGCCATGTTCACTGGTTTTATGCAGTTTTCGTAGAACTGCGGCTCGTTTTTTTCAGAATTGCTTCTTGCAAGAACCGAATGTATCTTGGAACTAGAGAAAATTTCAACTGGTGGATAATCGAATTTTACTTCACCGTTCGATGATTCGGTTCTCTGAATTTTTGCGCAGTCGATTCCTGCTTTGACTTCAAATGTGGAAACTTCAAGATAGCGACCGTCCTTCCCGTCCATGATATTTATGAAGTCTAGCTGCTGTTTTGCAGTGACTAGCTGCATGGAGTCCCTCACTCCTGTTATGGAAGTATATGTCGCAAAGTCTCTTTGAACAAAATTCTTTGCAAATGGAATATGTCCTAACACGGCGTTTTTCATGTATTCAGAAACTGAGCAGCCTGTGAAAAGACTCAGAAAAATGGATGTTCCCACAACAAATAACGCTTTAAAAATCTTTTTCATAATTCTGTTTCTCACTCCCTTGAAAAATCGATTTGAACATCTCGCCAGTCTGACATTTCAGAGATTATTTCTGTCATGCGGGTCAAGAACGTTTGGTATATGTCAGATTCTTCAAGTTTTTTGACCGACGTGGTGTCTATTATTTGCTTTTCAAATTCTTGCTTCAGGTCAGCTTTTGCAGCTTCGACTTTTTCCGCTTGAGTCATATCTGGTTTTATCAAATCCTTTTTGAATCCCAATATGTTGATTTCTTTTGATTCGAATTGCGCCACTTTATAAATGTCGTTTTCGCTTATTACGATATCGATTTTGAATGGAACATTTTTGTCCCTTTTTGAGTAGTTCAATCGGAGAATTTTGTTGTCGTAGTCGGAGTCTGTCTCGTTTATCTGCAAATTCTCGATGTCGGTGAATGAAACAGTTGCATATCCAGAAATTAAATATACTTGAAGTTCGTCGGTGTATTTTCCTGCTTCTTCTGTTCCACTTATGAGGAATTTTTTGAAATCGATTCTTTGGATAATCAATTCTTGTTTCTTGAGTTCTTCAAGGTTAAAACTTTGGAAATTTTTTTTCTTGAGATAGTAGGATATGCAATAATATCCTGTAACAATCAACATGATTGCGACCAAAATGCCAAGAAGTGTCAAGACCGTTTTCGCAGTCTCCAATTTTTCTTGCAAGATTTTGAACAGTATTATAGCCAAAACTACAAATACAACGATGCCTATTATGTAAATCATTTTTCATACACTCCATAACTGTTTAAGCGCTTTTCTATCGTGTTGTTGTCTTCCGATGTGTTCTTGAATTCTCTCGCAAGGACAACGGCGTTTTTTCCATTATTGTCTTTTGCATTTACATCTGCACCGTACATTCTCAGAAGCTTCATAATTCTGTAGTCATTGTTGTATGATGCGGCATACAGAAAAGGTGTCATTCCGTTGTTGTCCCTTCTTTCTATGATGTCGGGATTTTCTTCGACCATATTTGAAAAGAGCGAGATGAACTGTTCGAATTTTCCATAGGCTGAGAAACACATCAACAGCGTTTCACCGTTTGCCGCCCGAATGTCCTTGATTTTATAGTCAACGCTTTTCAAAAGTGAGTCGACTATTTTGTCGTTTCCTGTTCTGTTCTGATTTTCCAAGGCGTAAAAAATAGCGTTTTTTCTTGCCGAGGACGATTTTTCGATGTCTGCTCCATGTGAAAGCAGATAATCCACAGCTTCGTCATCGCCTTTTATGGCTGACATCATGATGGCTGTGCAGCCGTCGTATTCACCGCCTGTGACGGTTTCGTTTATGTCGGCTCCTCTCTCTAGTAGTTTGTCCAATATCAATTTTCGGCTGTTTATGTTGTTGCCGCCGTTTGTACTTTCAGTGAGCAGGGCATAGGTGAAAACTCCGCATTTGATTTCGATTCCGTTTTCATTCTTTGTTATCTTTTGCGATAAAAAATTTTTCTTCTTGTCCTTGTCCAAAAATTCCGCAAGACGCACGTCTCCGTTTAATTCTCCATCTATGGCACTGAACACGGCATCTCCTATTTTCACGTCGTTCTCCAAAAGCCACTCGATTATGACTGATTGGTGTTTTCTGAACGCAAAATCGATTGCATTGAACTCTTCTGTTCCCTTTATTGACGGGTCTGCGCCACACTCCAAAAGAATCCGTTTTGTGGATTCGTCGTCGTCGTTCCATAGAACTGGCGTGTTCCCTGAAAATTTGTCATTTAGACCTTCTTTGCTGAATCTCTGTTTATTCTCAGCTAAAATTTCAAGAACACGTTTTTTGTTTTTGTTTTCGTTGCTTTTCATGGCGACGAAAACAATTGGCGAGACGTTCATGGTTCTGTTTCCAGACTGATGTTGTGTCCTTATGTGTGAGAAATCGTCATTTTTGTTTTCAAGAGCTTCGTTTAGAATTCCCATCTCCCCAGTTTCTAAAGCGTTGTCTATGACAGCAAAAAGTGAATCGCCAATTTTTTCGTGCCTCTCTGATATGATGTAGTCAACGACATTTGAGACTTTTTGGTAATGTTTTTCGTCCAGTGCGTACTCCAAGGCGTTTTTTCCATTTTTGTCTTTTTCCCTCCAAATGGAAAGCTGTTTTTTCAGAATTGCGATGGCAGTATTCCCGTCGTTGTTTTCAATAGCGACTTGGAGCACTGTCCTGTTCCCGACGGATGTCCGCACCCTCAAGTCCAATTTTGATAAAAATTCATCGTCCATTTTCTTGTCGAACAAGTATGCATCGACTAACAAATCTGCTGAATTTTTGTTTTTGCCATTCCAATATCCTTTCCAGTAATCCCAAGGAGTTTTTCCGTCAGAATTCTTTTTCTCCAAATCTCCTTTGAAGTCTTTCAACAACTTCAAGAGTTTGTCATCGCCAATAAAAGCGACATGATGCATGGCAGTGGTTCTGTATGTTTTTCCCAATACGACTTCTTTGTTTGGGGCGGCACCTTTTTCCAATAGCTTTTTTATAATTTCTTCATATTGGCTTGGATTTTCTTTTGCGACAAAGCTAAATAAAGGAAATATTTCTTCGACATCCCCAATTTTGAATGTAGCGTTTACATCGATGTTTTTCTCCAGCATTTTTTGGATTATTTGCATACAGTCATAATCTTTTGGGTCGTAAAAAGAACAAAACGCGCTGAATACTGTACCTTCTCGCTTTATCTTTTCGCCGTTACTTTCTATTTCGTCTGTGATTTTTATATCCTGCAACTTGTCGATGTCTATATTGTTCAGAACAAGTTTTTGAAGTTTTTTGTCCTCTTGTACGCTGTTAAAAAGAACAGGTGTGTCGGTTATGTTCCCAAAACGACAAAAATAACTTATGTCGCATTTCTTGTTTTCGATAAGGTCTTTTACTATGTCATAGAATTCAGGTTTATAATAAAACAGCAGATATTCCACAGGCGTGTACTCACAAGTGCCATTTTCATTTGTGAACGAGCAGCGCTCATCATATTGTCTTGTTTTTTTTAGAATAAGCTTGATTATGTCTTTATCTTCTGTCCAACTGGCCAATAGCAATGGCGTATAATTTTTGAAGTTTCTGCTTACTGAAGAGCATGACCAATTGCAATCAGCCCCCTTGTTAATCAACTCTTCTATTATTTTCAAATTAGGTTTTTCAGACCACAAGGCATCAAGCAGTATCTGCAATCTGTCGTTCCCCTGCGGTTCGTTTGGGTCTGCGCCTACTTCCAGCATTTTATAGACTAAATCATAGTTGCCGCTTTTCACTGCATAGTAGAGCGGCGTGTGCCCATTTACGGATACATTGAAGGCTTCCTTCAATTTGTCCTTTTCATTATTCCTTTTATTCCAATGGTTGTTCATTTCTTTTTCAAGAGTGGCAACATCCTTTGTTTTTAGGGCATCTTCAATACTTCCTTTTAAAGTAATGGAAAAGGCAAATATATTTTGGGCTAATAATGAAAAAATAAAGATCATCGTCCATTTTTTCATAACGCATAATGTTTTACTCATTTTTTCCTTCCTTTCTTCTCCCTATATTTTTCAAAATCTCCCCCTCCCATTTATTTTACATTATTTCACCTTAAAATTCACCAAATTTTGATTTAATTTTAGTTTCATAATGTAATCACATTCAAAACAAAAGTGCATCTTTTAAAAATGAGCGCGATTAGAGTGGTGTTTGTAAATAACCTGAAGTTTTATAGAAAGAAGATTGGCATGTCGCAGGAAAAATTGTCCCATGCAGTGGGGCGCAGCATCGCCTACATAAACCAAATCGAGAACAAGGACACTTGGCCGCAGCCTGAAATGGTCGACAAAATCGCCGAAATATTGGGAATCCCGCCGTCCGCGCTTTTCAGGGAAGACGGCTGCCCGGAGAACAAGTGCGCTCAGTTCGAGGAATCGTTCGGGCGGACGTTGGAGGCCGAGCTGCTTTCGAGGATAGAGGATACCGTCCGGAATGTTTTCGGGTCGATGTGAGCACCGAAAACGCTACAACCTGCATTCATGTTTCGGCATAGTGCCTTGCGTATTGGGAAAGCACTTCATTCATCATGGTTTGGTACTTTGTATTGTGCTTTTCAGCTTCAATCTTGAAGAATCGAATGCAATCAGCGTCAATAGAAATTGTTATCTTCTCTTTTTGCGTTTTTTTACAAGCTCCGATGGAGGGGGGAGAAAGTCTTCTATGTCGACAGCCGAGTCCAATGATTCCATAACAGATTGTTCAGGATTGTTGTAAATGTTCTTCATCCATTCAAATGACATAAACTTGTTCATTATACATATACTAGCATATATAAGTCGATAGTGTGTTTTCTAATAGGGCGAAAGTTGAGTTTTCACAGTGCAATGGCAGAAACGAGCGGAAGCGGGGTTCCGTCCATCAAAACACTCAGCCACCGCGAAGCGGTACTGCCGTTTTGATGGGCGGGTTCCCGCTGGGAGCTTGTTTCTGCAACTACGGTATGCATAAACTCGACATTCGACAGTGTGTGTTCTGCTACAATATCCCCGAAAAAGTGTGTAGAATAGATGAAAATACCCCGGAAAAAATGTGAGGAAAGGCGAAGATGGAACGATTGAACAGTCCGCAATCGTTTTCTTCAGTTCGCGAGAATCGCATTTGCGATTCTCGGCGGCGGCTGCATCCATGAAGGAAAGATTCGGCCCCATCCTCGTCTTGGCAGCGCTTAAAGCCCCAAAAGCTTTTTCACGCTGCCGAAAGCCGTGTTCTCGTCTAGCTTCGCTCCGGTCTTTTCGAAAAGCGGGAGGAAGCCGTCCACGAGTGACTTCGACTTCTTGTATTCCTCTTCCGTGCGGGAATTGTAGAGCGTGTTCAGAATCAGATAGGCGAGCGGCGTGATGTCGCACTTCGATGATTTCTCCGTCATCGACTTTTTCGCTTTGTCGCTGAAATTCTCAAGGTAGAATTTGAGAGCGTCGTACTGGGCGAACGAAATCATCCTGTAGATGAGCGAATTCGGGATTTCCGTGGAGACCGACTTTCCGTCCTTGTAGCGGAGGCCGAACGAGGCGTGTCCGAGAACCCTGTCAACGTCCGCGCCCTTTCCGATGAGCAGGGCGAGCGTCTCCGTGTCGCCTGTCTCTCCTGCGAGCAGAAGCGCGTTCGCCTGCGTCCTGTTGCCGGAATCCTTGGAGAACGCGTCCACGTCGCCCGTCCTTTTGATGATTTCTTCTATTATATTGCCGATGTTCTCGATTCTGCCGGCAATCTCCTCGTCGCGCCCGAACATGGCGTTGAACATTATCTTCCCAAGCCCGCTTTTCTCGTAGGTCGCGCGCATCTGGTGGTAGATTTCGAGGTACTGCCTGTTCCGAAGCTCCTCCGTGAGGACCGAGAGGTCGAGCTTTGAAATCATCGAGTTCGCCTGGATTTGCACAAGCTCGTCCACGAACTTCCTGCTTCCGGCCTTGAGAGAGGCCTTCCTCTGGAGCGCGTAGTAGAGCGGCGAGACTCCCGCGACTTTCCTTTTGTCGAAGTCCGTCGATTCGGCTATTTCCTTGAATTTCTCGAAGTCCGCTTCGTTTATCGAATCCAAAAGCTCGTCGTCGGTTTTCGCGGATTCTTTGTAGTCGAGGAGGCACTTTTCTCCGGCCTTCTTTTCGTCGAAGTACATTTTCGGGGGAAACTGAACCCAGAACTGTTCCTTCGAGTTGAACCGTTTGAAGAACTTTTCGTAGAAGTCGTCGGTGGTTGGCTTCGCGAAAAGCCCCTTGTCGGCTCCCTTCTGCCAGAACTTCTTTGCCGAGTCCAAGTCCTCGATGTACATGAAGAAGGCGAATCCCTGCTGGAGGAAGGTCGGTATGTAGTCGGCGTTCTCCATCTTTCCGATTTCTTCGAGTGTCTTGTCGTCGAGGTTTTCCAAAGCCTTCGAGAAATTCCCGCTCGCGCTCTCCCTTTCGTTTTTGGCCACCGAGACGAAAGCGCGGAACCACGGCTCGAAGAAATCAGCCTTGGCCGGTGACGTTTCCCTGACTTGCTCGAAGAATTTTTCAGTCTTCGCGTCGTCCTGCCTCTTGTAGACGTTCTCCTTGAAAACCGAGTTGTAGATGTAGACAAGCGTCTGTTCTATTGCAGCTGCTTCTGCAGACGTTTTTGCCGCCGCCAGTTCTCTTTCCTGATTCAAATTTTCCTCCATAACATATTGGACTTTCTGCTCTAAAAAGATATCTAATATGGCAAATGTCGAGTTTTTACAATGCAGTGCCGAAACGAGCGGAAGCGGGGTTCCTCTGCCGAATACACTCAGCCACCGCGAAGCGGTACTGCCGTATTCGGCAGAGGGTTCCCGCTGGGAGCTTGTTTCGGCAACTACTGTATGCTCAAACTTGGCATTTGAACTACAAGTTCTTCACGAGTTCGTTCGCCCTTTCGAGCGCGCCGTTGATGTTGTCGAAGATGTTCTCCCTGCCGAGCCTGTCCGCCATGCCGGTCTTTTCTAGGAGCATGTACGGCTGCGTGTGGATTCCGGAGATGACGATTGTGAACTTGTTCTTCTCGCTCAACTGCAGAGCCTGCTCAAGGGCCTTGATTCCGCCCGCGTCGAGGTAGATTGTGTTCCTCATGCGCAGAATGAGCACTTTGCAGTCCGAACCCGCTCTTTCAAGGGCGTATTCGAATTTCCTCACCGTTCCGAAGAAGAGCGAGCCTTCGATTTCGTAGACCATGACGCCTTTCGGAAGCTCAATCTGCTCCGTGTGGCCGTCTCCGAGGATTCCAGTGACGACAGTCTTGTTGCCGCTCTGAACTTCGGAAAGCTCGATGATTTTCTTGATGAAGAAGAAGGCCGCCATGATGAGTCCGACTCCGATTGCGTAAGTCAAATCCACGAAGACCGTGACCAGGAACGTGACAGCCAAGACCGCCACGTCCGATTTCTGTCCTTTTGAGAGCGCCTTTATCGCCGGGATTCCAGCCATGTTCCAGGCCACGCTCATCAGCACTGCGGCGAGGGCCGGCATCGGGACGTATTCCACGTACTTTCCGAAGCAGAGCATTATCAAAAGAAGAATCACCGCGTGCACGATTCCCGCGACCGGAGTGCGTCCTCCGTTGTTGATGTTCGTGGCTGTTCTCGCTATCGCTCCTGTCGCCGGAAGTCCTCCGAAGAGCGGCGAGAGGATGTTGGCGATTCCCTGTCCGATGAGCTCGTTGTTCGAGTCGTGCTTGGAACCAATCATTCCGTCCGCGACCACGGCCGAAAGAAGTGACTCGATTGCGGCGAGAACGGCGATTGATATGGCGGTAGGGAAGACTGTTCTCAGCGTGTTTATCGAAAAGTCCGGGAGCTGCGGTGTCGGAAGTCCCCTCGGAATCGTGTAGTGCGCGCTTCCGTCCACGAATTTTCCGATTGTGTCCACCTTGATTCCGAACGCCGATGAGAGAACGACGCTGGCTACCGTCGCGAGGACGATGACCACGAGGGAGCCTGGAATCTTCTTCGTGACTTTCGGCCAAAGGAAGATGACCACGAGGCAGACGACTGCCATGACTGTCGAATAGATGTCGATTGATGAAAGCGACTGCGCGTAGACTCCGATTTTCCCGACGAACGTTCCCGGCATCTTCTGGTATTCCGTTCCGAGGACCGTGATTCCGTTCGTGAAGTCCGGGTGCATTCCAAAGAAGTCTCCGATTTGCCCTGTCGCGATTGTGACCGCGATTCCGGCCGTGAAGCCAGTGACGATTGTGTAGGGGATGAATTTGACGAGTCCTCCGAGCTTGAACACTCCCAAAAGGATGAGCATGACGCCAGCGAGGACGGTCGCCGTGGCGAGTCCCGCGACACCGAGCTGTGGGTTGTTGACGATTGCGTATATGATGACGGTGAAGGCTCCGGTCGGCCCTCCAATCTGCACTTTCGTTCCGCCGAAGGCCGCGATGCAGAAGCCTGCGATGATTGCGGTGTAGAGTCCTGTCTCAGGGCTGCAGCCCGACGCGATTGCGAACGCGATTGAAAGCGGCAGCGCGACTATTCCGACGATGATTCCCGCGATGAAGTCCGTCGCGAACTGTTTTCCAGTGTACCCCTTGAGAGAGTTTACAAGTTCTGGTTTGTACATTGTTTTCCTCTATAAAGTATGTTTTTCTAAAATAATGCTGATTTTCGCCATAAAAGACAATGTTTGCGAAATCTTCAATGAAAAACAGAAAATGCAAAATTCTACAATTTGGCCTATCTGTGGTAAAATCTATGTGCTTGAGCGGCAATTTTGTTTGTCGGGCAGGTTTTTAAGCAAATCGTCTTTTTCTAGGAGAGTAAAATATGAGAAATAGAAAATCTGGAATACTTCTTCATCCGACTTCGCTTCCCTATGCTCCGGGCATCGGAACGTTCGGAAAGTCCGCCTTCAAATTCGTGGATTGGCTTGAGAGGGGCGGCGTCAAGCTTTGGCAGGTGCTCCCGCTCGGCCCCACGGGCTACGGTGACAGTCCCTACCAGAGCTTTTCCTCGTTCGCATTGAATCCGCTTCTCGTCGACATCGACGACCTTGTGGAGGACGGATTCGCCGCGCCTGAGGATGCGAAAGTTCCCAAGTACATCAAAAAATCCGGGAACGTCGATTACGGTGCCGTCGTCTACTGGAAGACGAACGCCCTGAAAAAAATCGCCGACAAATTCTTCGACGCAATCACGAACCCAAATTCGCCGGCGGTTCCTGAATTCATGCGGACCTCGATAATGCAGAAGAAGTTCGACTTTTTTCAGTTCTATCAGGAGAACGAGTTCTGGCTCAAGGACTATGCGGCTTTCATGAGCATAAAGGACTTCTACGACGAGAAGGCTAGAAAAGAGCGGGAGGAGACTGGAAAAGACGTAAAAAGCTCATGGAACGTCTATTGGGAGAAAAAACTTTCCAAGCACGACAAGAAGGCCGTGGAATTCTGGATAAATTCGCATCAGGACTGCATCCTGTACGAGGTTGTTCAGTTCTTCGCTTCGTATCAGTGGCTCAAGCTCAAGGAGTATGCGAATTCGAAGGGGGTGAAGATAATCGGGGACTTGCCGATTTTCGTGGCCCCTGATTCCGCCGACGTGTGGGCGAACCAGAAATTCTTCCAGCTCGATTCCGACGGCAGGTTCTTGAACGTCGCCGGTGTTCCGCCGGATTATTTTTCCGCCATCGGACAGCTTTGGGGAAATCCGCTCTACGATTGGGACGCCCTCAAAAAGGACAAGTACTCATGGTGGGTCTCCAGAATGAAGCAGATGACGAAGCTCTTCGACTATGTTAGAATCGACCACTTCCGGGGCTTCGAGTCATATTGGGCTGTCCCTTATGGAAGCGAGAACGCCGTGAACGGTAAGTGGGTGAAGGGACCCGGAAAAGCCCTTTTCGACGCGATAAAGAAGGCGCTCCAGTCGGAAAATCCAGACATGGACGAGGTGCCGCTCATAGCCGAGGACCTCGGAATCATAACCGACGAGGTGGCATCTTTGCGCGACAGCTGCGGCTTCCCCGGCATGAAGGTGCTTCAGTTCGGCTTCGACAAGAACGAATACAATGCAGGCGCGCTCAAGAATCTGTTCCTGCCGCACAACTTCACGACCGCCAACTGCGTCGCCTACACGGGAACGCACGACAACGACACGACCCAGGGCTTCTTGAATTCGGTTTCGGAAGATTTCGTCTCGATGATTGCTTCCTATGTCGAAGGCAAAAAAGTCGACACCAAGGCCGCCTTGAAGCTCTGCGACTCTGGAAAGCTCACGCAGGAGCTTGTGAGGCTCGTCTTCTCGTCCATCGCCGACTTCGCGATTGTCCCAGTTCAGGACATCTACTCAATCGGCTCCGAGGGAAGGATGAACATGCCTTCGACTTCCGGCACGAACTGGAGCTGGAGGGCGGACGCCAAGATGTTCGAGGGAACGAAGGCCGATGAGAAGGCCGCTTGGCTCAAAGAGATGAACGTCCTGTATTCCAGGTGAAAAACAAATTGAAAAAAACGAGGTGAAAAGAGGTGAAAAATCAATGAATGCGAGTTTGAAGACGCTTTGGGAACTTTTCTCGATTTTCTTTAAAATCGGGCTTTGCACTTTCGGAGGGGGAATTGCCATGCTTCCGATTCTTGAACGGGAGCTTGTGGAGAAGAGAAACTGGGTCGAAAGCAACGAGCTTTTGGACTATTTCGCAATCGGCCAGTCGACTCCGGGAATCATCGCCGTGAACGTGGCCACTTTCGTCGGCTACAAGCGGGCGAAAATCCTCGGCGGATGCGTGGCGACATTCGGCATGGTCTGTCCGTCGCTCATCATCATAACGTTGATTGCCCTCTTCATTTCCAACTTCGCCGACATCGTTTGGGTGCAGAAGGCCTTGGTCGGAATAAACGTCGCCGTAGCCGCCATTCTCACGAGCGCAGTCTTTTCGTTCTCCAAAAAGTCCGTGAAGAACGTCTTCGGCTTTTTCCTGCTTCTGCTTTCGTTCGTTTTGATTTTCGTCTTCAACGTCGGCACAATCTGGATAATCCTTGGAAGCGCGCTGCTCGGCGTGCTTCTTGCTGGAATCCGCGGCGATTTGTCCGCGAAGGAGAAGCGTGCTGCGGAAAAAAGCGCGGAAGATGGCAAAGGAGACGGAAAATGACAGAGTACATGATAGAGCAAATCAGCTCTCAGTCGGCGTTAGGCCTTCTCTGCCTTGTCGCCGTCTTTTTCTACATCGGCTTGATAACAATCGGCGGCGGCCAAGTTGGAATCACAATCATGCAGCAGACTCTGGTTGACAACTTCCATCTTTTGACCGACGAGAAGTTCTTCAACATGGTCGCCATCTCGGAGTCCACCCCCGGCCCAATCGGAATCAACATGGCGACATACATCGGCACCGAGCTTTACGGTGTTTTCGGCGGCATCGTCACGACTTTCGGGCAGGTGCTTCCGTCTCTCATAACGATAATGCTCATCGCCAAGTATTTCGGGAAGTTCTCCGAGAAGAGCGGGGTGCAGGCCGCATTCTCCACGCTGCGCCCGGCCGTTTCCGGTGTCATCGCCGTCGCCGCCGCCAGAATCGTGATTCTCGCCCTTTTGAAGGGGCTTGAGTCGGCGGTTCCAAGCGACGTGTCAACATGGGCGAACATCTACATTCAGGCTCCGAGCGCGGTGTTCTACATGCTCTGCCTGGGTGTCCTTTTCAGGACAAAGATTCATCCGGTCTTCGTTGTTCTGTCGGGGGCTGTTTTCGGCGTCGTCTTTTGCTGATTTTTTGTTTTTCTGATTTTTTTAGGAGGTCCAAATGAGTACACACATCAACGCGCCAGAGGGCGCAATCGCTCCGAACGTTCTTCTTCCGGGAGACCCTCTCAGGGCTAAGTTCATTGCCGAGAATTTCTTGGAGAACGCAAAATGCTACAACGAAGTCCGTGGAATGTTCGGCTTCACCGGCACCTACAAGGGAGTTCCGGTTAGCGTGCAGGGGACCGGAATGGGGCAGCCGTCCCTTTCGATTTACGCGACCGAGCTTTTCAAATTCTACAACGTGCAGAACGCAATCCGCGTGGGAACTTGCGGTGCCGTGACGAAGGACATCCAGCTCCGGGACACCATCATCGTCAACTCCGCTTGCTCGGATTCCTGCCTCTTGAACCAGCGTTTCGGCTCCCTGCACTTCGCTCCGACCGCCGACTTCAAGCTCGTCAAGACCGCCGACTCAATCGCCGAGAAGATGGGAATCCGCTATTCCGTCGGCTCTGTCGCTTCGTCCGATTTCTTCTACGACAAGAACGAGAACTGGAAGAAGTGGGCCGAGTACGGTGTTCTCGGAATCGAGATGGAGAGCGCGGAACTCTTCACTTTGGCGGCCGAGTACAAGAGGAGGGCGATGGCAATCATGACCGTCTCCGACCACATCCTGCTCGGCGGCGCGACGACAGCCGAAGAAAGGCAAACGACCTTCACGAACATGATGAAGCTCGCCTTGGACACAATCGCTTCCCTGTAATTTTTCTTGGGCGAAAGTTGAGTTTTTTACAAGCTGTGGCCGAAAGAAGCGGAAGTGGGGTTCTGCACATGAAAACATTCTGCCACCGCGAAGCGGTACAGCCGTTTTCATTGTGCAGGTTCCCGCTGGGAGCTTATTTCGGCAACTACATTACGCATAAACTCGACTTTCGTCCAATTGTTTTCTTTATTTGTCTTTATTCGAATTTCACTTTGAGGATTCGCCGCACGCTTTCGTTTATACGTTCTTCTGGAATCACGCCGTTTTCTACGGCTTCGAGGACGCTTTCGAATGTGGCCCTGTAGTCGTATGGAATCAGAATCATGTCGCTGCCTGCGAGAATCGATTTTATTACGGCCTCGTCGCTTTTGTAGTTCTTCGTTATCGCCGACATCTCCATCGCGTCAGTTATGATTATTCCGTCGTAGCCGAGTTCCCTGCGGAGCTTGTCTGTCGTTATCGTCTTTGAGAGTGTCGAAGGGGAGCCGCTTCCGTCGATTTTCGGAGCCGATATGTGGGCCGTCATGATGAAGTCCGCTCCGCTTTCTATTCCGCTTTTGAACGGAATCATCTCGCATTCGAGCATTTCCTCCCACGTCTTTCCTGTCTCGGCGTAGTCTTTGTGGGTGTCTGTCTGCGTGTCTCCGTGTCCGGGGAAGTGCTTCAGGCAGCCTTTCGTCCCCGCTGACTCAAGTCCCTTCAAGAACGCGCTGGACATTCCCGCCGCTTCCGCCGGGTCTGCGCTGAACGCCCTGTTTCCGATTATCGGGTTCAGCGGGTTCGTGTCCACGTCGGCGACCGGCGCGAAGTCAACGTCGAAGCCGAATTCTCCAAGGTATTTTCCTATCGTCTTTCCTGCTTTCCATGCGTTTTCCTCGTCCCCCGACTCTCCGATTTTCTTCATGCTCTCGAATTTCGGGAGGTCGAACGCCTTGTTGTTGGCGAGCCTTGAGACGATGCCGCCTTCCTCGTCTATGAATGTCAGCGGCCTGATTCCGCTCCCGGATTTCAGAGCGTGGATTTTCTTGGTGAGTTTCTTCGTCTGTCTTGGGTTTTCGATGTTTCTGGAGAAGAGAATAACGCCGCCGGCCGGGTATCTTTCAAACGTCTCTTCGATTCTGTCGTTGACTTCGGTCGCTCCCCTCAAGCTCGATTTGTGCACGGCATCGTTGTCGAACGCCGGGTCGAGGGATTCGAGCCGCACCACGAACATCTGCGCGACTTTCTCCCTCACGCCCATCGTCTTGATTTTCGATTCGATTTCGCTTGACCTGTCCTTCGCCGAGAGGGGAAGAATGCAAGTGAGCGTCATGAATGCGAGTGTCAAGCAGATGGTCGCGGACTTTTTCGTCATGCGTTTTCGCCTTTGCCCCACGCGCGGGTGAGCATCGGGACCGTCATTCCGCCAAGCGCGTTTCCGAGGACGGTGACGACTACGACGAGGGCGTTCCTGAGCGAGAAGCAGTCGAACGAATCGACAGGGAACTTGAGCGTGCCGAGCGCCTGCGTCTGCTTGTCGAGGAGGGTGAAGCCGAAAGAGGCTCCGTTGTAGAAGCTGTTGGCGACAGAGTGGTCGAATCCCGCGAAGATGAAGGCCGGAACGAAGATGAAGCAGCCGATGTAGAACTTCTTCTTCCATGTGTCCACCGCGAGGAACATCAAGAGTCCGCAGAACGCGCCCGATATGAACGTCTTCAAAAGCGGGTTCTCAAGTTTTGGGACGTAGACGTTGAACGCCTCCGCTCCGATTTTCGGGTACGTGTACGCTATGACGATTCCCAAGAGAAACGTGGAAATCAGATTGAAGCAGACCACAAGGGCGACGAACTTGATGTATTTTGTGTCTGAGAACTTGTAGGCGATGTAGCCGACTTTTCCCGTGTACAAGTTGAATCCGTACACGCAGATTGTGAAAAGACCCGCCGCGAACAAAATCGCTCCGAGCCAAGTTAGCCCCATCGTCCTGCAAGCCATGTAGACAGAGCTTCCTACAGTAATCATCAATCCTGACAAGATTGAGAGTTTTATATCCTTCAACATTTCTTTTTTTTCCTTTCGTGAATTTAAAAATTAGGGTCGAATATCGAGTTTTTACAATGCAATGGCTGAAAAAAGCGGAAGCAAGGTTCCCGCTGGGAGCTTGTTTCTGCAACTACGGTATGCATAAACTCGACATTCGACTTAGTTATTTTTCCCAGAGCTTTTCCGGGTAGTATCCGCTTTCGATTTTCTTTGCAATCGCGTCCTTCACGACCTGCTTGTCTTCCGGGTACGTCATTCCGAACCACGACTCGTCCGACGTGAAGACTTTGATTTTGCCCTCGCCGTTCTTGATGATGTCGCTGGCCGCCACCGGGAGCAGTGCCTCAGCCTTGGGGAGCGAGAGGGAAGTTCGCTTGAAGTCCTCCCAGTATTTCTCGAACCGCTCGAACGCTTTCGGGGAGAAGCCGAAGAGGTTCATGCTCACGGTCTCGTTTCCTGTGAGCTTGTAGATTTTTCCGTCCAGTTCCGACTCGATTCCGTCTCTGCTGAAATTCTCGCCCGTGTAGTAGATTTTCGTGTTCTCGACGATTTTGTTGAGGTAGCCGTTTTCCGTGTAGGCGACACCCCGGCTCACAGAACCGTTCCTGCTCATCGTCTTTCCGAGGACGTAGCCGACCATGGCGTGCTCCGTGCAGTCGTTTGAAATCGAAGAAAGGTATTTTCCCAGCGTCTCGAATCCGTTCCTTCCGTAATAGTCGTCGGCGTTGATGACCGCGAACGGCTCGTTTATCTTCTCTTTGGCGCAGAGAACTGCGTGAATCGTTCCCCATGGCTTCTTCCTGTCGGCTTTCGCGGCCGTCTTCTGTTCTTCTTCCGTCAAAAGCGCGGTCGGTGTCTGGAAGACGTACTCCGCGTCGAAATTCCTCGCGACCCTGTCGAAAAGCCGCTCCCGGAAATCTTTCTCAATATCTTTCCTTATGATGAATACGACCTTCCCGAATCCGCTTCTCCGAGCGTCGAACGTGGAGAAGTCGAGGAGGCATTCCCCGTTCTTTCCAACAGCGTCTATCTGTTTCACTCCGCCGTAGCGGCTTCCCATTCCAGCCGCAAGCACCAAAAGTGTAGGTTTCATGTGTTTGACCCCTGTGTCAGTAAAATTCGATTCTAGAATAATAACACTCTGAGATAAAAAATTCTCTCTTCTTTTCTCTCATTGTTTACGGCTTGCAAAAACGATAAAATCGATTCCGTTGATTGCATAAAAAATCAAAAGTTGAGGTAAATATGGTCAAACTGCGTGGTGCGATAACCGCAATGGTCACTCCTATGAACGCTGATGGTTCTGTGGATTACGAAGGTTTCAGGGGAAATGTCATCTTCCAGCTTGAGAGTGGAATCGACGCGATTGCCCCTTTGGGAACGACTGGCGAGACTCCGTGTCTTGAAGAGGACGAGGAAGAGAAACTCATCAAGATTGCGATTGAGGAAGTGAGGAAATTCTCGGAGAAGACTGGAAAAAAAGTTCCCGTGATGATTGGAACCGGAAGCAACAACACGAAAGACGCCGTGCGCTACACTGAGCGCGCCAAGGCCCTCGGAGCGGATGTTGCGCTCGTCGTCACTCCGTACTACAACAAGCCGAGCGACGAGGGCGTCTACCAGCATTTCGCCGCAGTTTCCAAGGTCGGAATCCCTGTTCTCGTCTACAACATCCAGGGACGCACCGGAAAGAACATTCCGACTTCAACATTGAAGAGAATCGCCGAGCTTCCGAACATCATCGGCGTGAAGGAAGCTTCCGGAAACGTGAACCAGATGATGGACGTAATCCACGATATAAAACTCTCGAAGCCTGACTTCGCCGTGTTGAGCGGTGACGACGGCTTGACTTTGCCTTTGATTGGAATCGGCGGCGACGGTGTCGTCTCTGTCGTCTCCAACCTCGCGCCTTCGCTCGTGGTCGAGATGGTGCACGCCGCGTTCGACGGAAACTTCGCCGCCGCGCAGAAAATCCACTACCGCCTGCTGCCGTTCTTCAAGGCCGCATTCGTGGACGGAAACCCGACTTCAATAAAGTACGCCATGAATTTCAAGGGCGGAGTCGGAAGGAAAGCCGGTGCCGTCCGCCTGCCTCTCGTTGAAGTCACCGACGAGGCCAAGAAAATCATCGAGAAGGCTATCGCCGACTGCGACCTGTAAGCCTTTCCTGTTTTCGACAACGCATTTTTAGGAGAAAAATATGTCAGACAAAATCAGTGTTGGAGTCTTGGGCGCGACTGGAATGGTCGGTCAGCGTTACATCAAGCTTTTGGAAAATCATCCGTGGTTCGAGGTCACTTATGTGGCGGCCTCTCCACGCTCTGCCGGAAAACTCTACAAGGACGCCGTCGCCAACCGCTGGCTCATCGGCGCGGACATTCCGGCCGCTGTCGCCTCGTTGACCGTGCAGGACGCGAACGACGCGAAGCTCGCCTTGGGAAAATGCAAATTCGTCTTCTCCGCGCTTGAGATGGGAAAGGACGAAATCAAGGCTCTGGAAGCCGCATACGCCGCTGAGGGAATCCCGGTCGTCTCGAACGCTTCCGCGAACAGATGGACAGAGGATGTTCCGATGTTGATTCCTGAAATCAACTTCAAGCACCTCGACGTCATCAAGGAGCAGCAAAAGCACCACGGCTGGGACAAAGGCTTCATCGCCGTAAAACCGAACTGCTCTCTGCAGACGTACATGATGCCGCTCTTCGCCCTGCAGCAGGCCGGCTACCCGGTCAAGCGCATGATTGTCACGACGCTGCAGGCCGTTTCCGGCGCGGGCTATCCGGGAGTCGCCTCGTTCGACATGATTGACAACATCGTGCCGTACATCGGAGGCGAAGAGGAGAAGACTGAAAAAGAGTGCCTGAAGATTTTGGGAACCGTGAAGGACGGAAAAATCGAGAACGCGGCTCTTCCAGTCGTTTCTTCTACTTGCACGAGGGTTCCTGTCATCGACGGACACACGGCGACTGTGAACCTTGAATTCGATTTGCCGGAGGACAAGAAGCCTTCTATCGAGGAAATCTTGAAGGTCTGGGAGAACTTCACTTCTGTTCCGCAGGAGCTTGATTTGCCGTCCGCTCCGAAGCACCCGATTGTCTACAGGACGGAGGAGAACCGCCCGCAGCCTCGCCGCGACAGGGAGACTGAGAACGGAATGGCGTGCGTGCTCGGCCGCCTCAGAAAGTGCAACGTGTTCGACGTGAAATTCGTCGCGCTCAGCCACAACACCAAGAGGGGCGCCGCCATGGGCGGAATCCTGAACGCCGAGCTTTTGAAGGCGAAGGGATTCTTCGACAATCTCTAGTCTTTGATGTTTGACAAGATGGGAATGGCCACTTCGACGCGGATTGTGAAATTTTTCGTTTGCGCCATGTGGCCATTTTTTTTGATTACAAAAATTTCAAAAATGGAGGAGAAAATGAAGAAATGTCTTGCTTTTTTGGTCTCTTCGCTGCTTTCCGTTGCCGCCTTCGCCGACGGCTGGTATGTCTGCATGGGCTCGTTCAAGAATCTGGACAAGGCGAAGGAGAGGGCGCGGGTTTTGTCTGTCGAAGGCTTCGACGTGTTCGTTTCGGAAGTTAAGAGAACTGGAAACGAGAAACTGTACCGGGTGCTTTTTTCCGAATCGTTCGCTCGGAAAAGCGACGCGTCTTCCAGGCGCAACGAATTTTTGTCCAAGGACAGCGTAAAGAGGTTGGGCTTGAGCGATTTGTGGTGCTGCGAGTCCGACGGAAGAAGGGTCGGGGAGAATGTTCCGCTGGACAGGCAGGTCGTGGTGCGAAACCGGAACCCGGAAGGAAATGCCGATTCTCAGCCGCTCCCTGTCCGCCCGGCTCCTGTGAGCCAGACCGTCGTGGTGAGCGTCAACGGCGAGGAGAAGCAGCGTTTCGAGATAAACAGCGACGACAGGCTCATAAAGGTGAACGTGAACATCGACGAGACGGAGCGTAGCGCGGATTCCATGAGCTTGTCGGTTGGAGATGGGCAGAGCGCAACCGAGTTGAAAACGCTGGAAGAGAACGGAGAAGCTCTTCTTCAAAAATCCCTTGATTCCTCTGTTCTTCCTGCTTCTTCATCTGCCGAAAAAACTGCCTCTGAACCTCTTCCTGCCACGCCGTCCGAAACTGAGAGTTCTTCCGCCACTGCGCCTTCTTCCGAAACGGAGCCTTCTGAAAGTGCAAATCCTGATGTGACCGAGTCGTCTTCTGATGCCGCTGTGCCTGCTGAAAACGAAAATCCTTCCGAAGTCGCGGAGCCTGCAGACGCTTCTTCCGATGTCGTTTCTGCAGAGGACGCTGATGCCATGACCGCGGAAAACTCCGATTCTGAGATTTCTTCTGTTGAGGATGCAAAATGATGTTGAAGAGAATATTCGCAGCTTTCTTCGTTTTTTCGATGACGCTCGCCTTCGCCGAAAAAAGGCAGCTTGAGATAAACATACATGTGAAGACCGACGGCAGCGTGGAAGTCCAGCGTAAAAGCGAGCTTCTTCCCGCCGACCCCGAAAAAAGATTCATACTCGTGAAGAACAGCGACACCGGCACGCCAATCGCCAAGGCCGACGTGGACATAGACGACCGCTGGAAGACCGTGACGAACGACGAGGGCAAGGCTCCGCTTCCAGACGGAGTGGACGACGGAAGCCACCGCGTCACGATTTCCAAGGAGGGGGAGTTCGCCCGCACCGTAGTGAACGTCGTGGTTGAGGACGGTGAAATCGCTTCCAACCCGCAAGTTTCCATGCCGCCGTCGGTGGACTACGAGCGCATTAAAATCGTCCTCGACTGGGGAGAAACACCCGATGACTTGGACTCGCACATCGTGTCGAGCTTCCAGCACGTCTACTACAGCAACATGCACTCCGGGAATTTGTCGCTCGACCGCGACGACACGTCGAGCTTCGGCCCGGAGACTGTCACCGTGCGCGACATCGATTCGTCCGAGCGGTACTCGTACTACGTCCTGAACTACAGCGACAGGGGCTACCTGGACAGCGCGCGGCTTTCCGCATCCGGCGCGCAGGTGCGCGTCTTCGTGAACAACGAACTGGCCGCGACTTTCTCCGTCCCCCGAAACAGGCGCGGTGTCTTGTGGCACGTCTTCGACATCGTGAACGGAAACGAGATTGTCGAGTTCAACACGATATCGAACGAGAGAATGTAGGGGGGATAGTGTGGAAAGAAAGCTTATGATGTGTGTCGCTTTCGTTTTTGCGGCCGCCTGCGCTTTTGGAAAAAACGTGGAGAACCTTGAGCTTCGCCATGCCTCTTCTGATGAAATTTTCGTCTCTTGGGATTCTGCTTCCGACGATGAAATTCCGGTTCTGCTCAATGGAGAAAAATGCGAGTCTGTCGGGGAGAACGCGGGAAAGTCGAACAGCCTTGTTTCTTCCTTGAGGGAGGAATTCTACGGCTACTACGACGGAAAATTCGAGGAAGTCGCTGGAAGGAAGATGATTCGGACTCGGAGGAATTTCTACAAATTCAGCGGACTTGAGAGTTCCACGGAATACAAAGTGAATGTTGGCGGAAGCGAGATTTCGGTGAAGACGCAGAGTGCCGGGAAAGTCCTCGACGTGACGAAGTTCGGAGCCGTGCCTGGGGAGCTTGGTTCCGTGAAGGCCATCGAGAAGAACACGAAGGCGATTCAGAAGGCAATAAAGAAATGCCCGAAGAATGGAACTGTGCTGGTTCCAGAGGGCGTTTTCGTCTGTGGCTCCATAAAGTTGAAGAGCGACATGACGCTGAAAATCGACGGTGTGCTGAAGTCGTCTCCGTTCGCCGAGAACTACGATTTCGGCTTTCTCATGTACAAGTACTACACCGACAAACGCTATTTCGGCTTGATAAACGCCGACGGAGCGAAGAACATTCGCATTGTAGGGAAGGGCACTGTCGACGGCAACGGCTGGAAGTACGCTTCGTCTAGCGGAAAGCCGACAGAGGGCAACGCTTTCTCTTCTTACAAGAAAGAGAACGACTCAGGCTCGTTCGTTTTTCCGCTCTTCGCTTCCGCTTCCAGGAAGAACGTGCACGAGCGGGGAATCCTGGCCGCTTCCTGCGCCGAAAAGTACCTTGAGAGAATCGGAAAGACGAGGGGGTCTGCCAGCGAGGACGAGCTGAAATTCGCCTTCTCCTCAAGAAGCACAATGGTCATAATCAGAAATTCATCAGGCGTTTTCATCGAGGGGCTTTCGTTCGTGAATCCTGCCAACCACACGATAAACATTCTCGATTCGGAGAACATTGGCGTGACCGGCATAAAAGTGCACTCCTTCAACTGCGCCAATGGCGACGGCGTGGGATTGATATGCTCCCAGAACGCGTGGATATGGAACAACTTTTTCGACACGGGTGACGATTCCGTGGTGTTCAGCGCGGGCGTGGGAAAGGCGGCTTCCACAACTGGGGAAAAGGGTGTTTCAAACGTGAGGATTTTCGGCAACCATTTCAGGAACGGACACGGAGGCGTCGCTTTCGGAAGCCACACGGCACTCGGCATAAGTGGCGTTTCGATTCACGACAACATCTTCAACTGGTCGAACATTCCGTTCCGGGTGAAGAGCAATCCTGCGAACGGCGGCGAAGTCTTTGATGTGAAATGCTTCAGGAACGCGATGGGCGATGTGTACCAGACTTTCCTCCTGTCCACCGACTACAAAGATGGTTCAACCGCCAGCACTTATGGAAAAGCCGACACGCCGGCCGTCTTCCACGACGTGGAAATCTCGGACTGCGACATCTACAGGGCGAGGCAGAACACGTATCTTTTGTACGCAGAGGAAGGATATCCCCACCACCACATAAAATTCAGCGGGGTTACGTTCGTGGTTTTCCATGACGACGAGATGGGGGAGGTGACGAACGCCTCCGAATGCGATTTCTCCGGCGTGAAGACGCTCGTCGTGGAATAGCGGCTTTGTAGTAGTCTTCTTATATTTTCCGAAGTGCCTTTTCCGCGGAATTGAGAAGCACTTCGGAATTTCCCGCGACTTTTTCGATGTCGGTGGCGACGCTTTCGTTCTCCACTTTCATGAAGTCGAATTCGTTCGTCGTCTTCTCCACGCTCTCGGTTATCGCCTTGAGGTTGGAGCTTATCGTCTGCCCGATTGTAGCCTGCTGCTCTATCGATTCCGACATTTCCATGAAGTTCGCTCCGACCTTGCCTGAATTCTCCACGATGTTGCTGAACGAATCCCTTACCGTCGCGGAATATTCGCTCATCACCTTCACCATTTGGTTCATCTCTTCTATTGAATTGAGAACTTCCTCTTCATGTTCCTTCGATTTTTCGGCAAGCTGCCTGATTTCCCTCGCGACAACCGCGAACCCGGCACCCATCTCTCCTGCGTGCGCGGCCTCGATTGCCGCGTTTATCGCCACGAGCGCGGTCTGGTCGGTCACCGACGAAATCAAGTCGTTCGCTGAGTCGAGCCTCTCCGTGCACTTCTCGATTTTTTTGATTTTTTCCTGAAGTTCTTCGATGTGCTCGGCTCCCACCTGCGAGCTTTTCTCCAGGTTCTTCGTGTTCTCCGTGGAATTTTTTCTGAGGTTTTCGAGCGACTGCACCTGGTTTATCAGCTCCGTTATGTGCGCCTCGCTTTCTTCTATGGTCGCCGCCTGCTCCGACATGAGTTCCCCGAAGTTCGCTATCGAGTTGACGTTCGCCTTTACAGCCCGTCGGACGTTCGAGACAATCGACTTCTGCTTCGTCGCCTCGTCGTGCGTCGTCCTGATGACGGCCCCCATCGATTTGAGAATCCTCGATATGAATATGTTGAAGACTGTGAGGAGGGCTACCGTAATCGCGATGAGGAGGGACGAGACGAACGTGTAGGAGTTAAAAAGCAGGTTCCTTGTCGTGAACGGCTTGAAGATGATGATTCTCCAGTTGACCGACGGCAGGTTCTTCACGACGTAGATTCCAGAATTCGTCGTGATTTTCGCCATGTCCATAGTGATAAGTTCGCTTTCCCTGTCTTCAAGTTCTGGAATCGCCTCCGTTATGAGCTTCTTTGATTCGACCAGGCTCTTGTCCAGTGCGCCAGTTATCTCGTTCGCGCCGTTGAACAGGTACATTGTCGCGTCTTTCTCCATGTCCGCGTACACCCCGTCGATGAATCCGTCGAGTGGAACTCCCGTTCCCGCAACGCCTATCGCCTTTCCGCTTCCGTTCCTCACGACCGCGTTCAGCCACAGGTTAGTCACTTTCAAGTCCGGGTTGTAGTTTATGTTGAAGTTGAAGTCGTCCTCCGAGTCGAGCGTCATCTTGTACCAGTATTCGCTCGGCTTGTCCGGGTCGACGATGTAGGAGAACTTCCTGTCCGAGTAGAATTCCTTCGTCGCGTCGGCGCACCAGAACGAGCTGTGCCCCAGAAACGATTCCTCGTATGCGGCGACTTCATTCATCGCCTCGTTTTTGAATGATTCGTTTTCCGGTTCCGCTATGTACCTCTTGAAGACAGGGGAGTTCGTCATCTGCAGGGCGAGCGCGATTTGGCTGTTGAGCTTTCCCTCGAAGTCCAGTTTCTTCATCGTGGCGAGCTGCTCCAGTTCGTTTCCCACTGTTTTGTTGAACGAGTTTCTTGAACCGAACAATATGAGAAGGGCTGATGCCGCCAAAACGAAGATGAGCACCGATATTGAAAAAATTTTCGTTTGAGTCTTGTACGTTTTTGTGTTAAATATCATGTCTACATATGATAAACGAGATTTGCTAGTCTCGCAAATTTTCGTGGACAGGGGCGATGCCGAAACTGCATGACAGGTCTGGTTCCCGAAATGGTCTGTTGTAGAATCCAAATCCAAAGTTTAGAATGAAACAGTTTGGAAAGCGCTGCTGCGCTGTCCGACAAACAAAAACAGGAGAAAAAATGAGTTCCAATTTTCCTTTGAACCACGACGAGCTTTCAAAGCTCACAGAGAAGTTTCCGACTCCGTTCTATATTTACGACGAGAAGGCAATCCGCGAGAACATCCGCTATTTCACCAAGGCGTTTTCGATTTTCCCTGAATTCAGGGAGTATTTCGCGGTGAAGGCCTGCCCGAACCCCTACATCCTAAAAATCCTTGCCGAGGAGGGCTGCGGAGCCGACTGCTCTTCGCTTCCCGAGTTGATGCTCTCGAAGATGGTCGGCTTGAAAGGCGACTATGTGATGTTCACCTCGAACGAGACCCCGGCGAGCGAGTACCAGTACGCTTTTGCCGAGGGCGACATCATAAACCTCGACGACATCACCCACATAGAATTTTTGAGGAAGTCCCTCGGAAAACTGCCGGAGACAATCTGCTTCCGCTACAATCCCGGCCAGGCCAAGCACGGCTGCAACTCCATAATCGGAAAGCCTGAGGAGGCGAAGTACGGCTGCACCCGCGAGCAGCTCATCGAGGCCTACAAGGTCTGCAAGGCAGGCGGAGTGAAGCATTTCGGCCTCCACACGATGGTCGCCTCGAACGAGTTGAACCCGGAATTTTTCGTCGACACGGCGAAACTCGTCTTTGAGCTTTCCCTTGAGATAAAGGAGAAGTGCGGAGTGAACATCGAATTCGTCGATTTGGGCGGAGGAATCGGAATCCCGTACCGCGAGGAGCAGAAGAAAGTCGATTTGGAATATGTCGCGAAGGAAATCCACAAGCTCTACGAGCGGATGATTGTTCCGGCCGGCCTCGACCCGATGAGAATCTGCTTCGAGTGCGGACGACCGATAACAGGCCCCTACGGCTGGCTCGTCACGAAGGCGATACACGAAAAGCACATCTACAGGGAGTACATCGGAACCGACGCCTGCATGGCCGACTTGATGAGGCCCGGCATGTACGGCTCTTACCATGAGCTCACCGTTTCCGGCAAGGAGAACGCGCCGAAGGACCACGTTTACGATGTCGTCGGCTCCCTCTGCGAGAACTGCGACAAATTCGCCGTGCAGCGTCCTCTCCCGAAAATCGACATCGGCGACCTGCTCATCATCCACGACGCGGGAGCGCACGGCCGCGCGATGGGCTTCAACTACAACGGAAAACTCCGCGCGGGCGAGCTTCTCCTCCGCGAGAACGGCGAGGTCATGCAAATCAGGCGGCGCGAGACTGTCGAGGATTTGTTCGCCACTCTGGACTTGGACGGAGTCGCGAATTTCAGATAGAATATTTACAGATAATTTTTAGGAGGCGGAATAATGCTTTTTTCAATCATCTTGGGTCTTGTCATCGGACTCCTCGGCGGTTTCTTCATGAAGGCCAGCTTCGGCGGAAGCACCCTCGTCGGCTTCATCGTCTGCGTGGTTGTCGGTTTGGTCGGCTCTTTCATCGGAAACGCGCTTGGCCGCGCGCTCAAAGTCAGGAGCAGCATCCTGCAGTTCGTGCTGGACATCGTTGGCGCGTGCATCTTGATTGCGATTTTGAGGTTCATCAACATCATGTAGCCGGAATTTGAGCGGGCGTTCAGTCCGTTCGGCAAGGGCGTCTTGGAAAGCGTTTTTTCTAAGACGCCCTTCTTTTTTGCCGAATTGGCGTTTTATATATATATTCAGAACTATGGACGATAATGAAAAAAATGAAATGATGCTGAAGAGGGTTTTCGACGACAACAAGAGCATGCTGTCGCATCCGAAGGACTTTCTGAATGTCGCCATGGAATTCCAGCAGCTTTTGATGTTCTATGAGAGCGCGGTGAAGATAGTGAAGACGCATTTCGAGATTCTTGAGGATGAATTCGCGTCGAAGCATGAGCGGAAGCCGATAGCGACAATCACCAGCAGGATAAAGGAGCCGATGAGCATCGCCGAGAAGCTCCAGAGGAAGGGACTTCCCGTGACGATAGACAACATGGTGAACAACCTTTACGACATAGCCGGAATCCGTGTGACCTGTCCGTTCATAAGCGATGTCTACCATGTGCTTTTGATGCTTGAGAACCAGAGCGACGTTTCGATATACGAGGTTAAGGACTACATCAGAAACCCGAAAAAATCAGGCTACAGGAGCCTCCATGTGATAGTGAAGGTCGCGGTCGATTTCAGCGACCAGCAGAGGAAAATTCCTGTGGAGATTCAGATTCGGACGATAGCGATGGATTTCTGGGCGAGCCTCGACCACCAGATTCACTACAAGAAGGACTTCCCGATGCCGGATGATGTGGACGATGAACTGCGCTCCATCGCCGACACAATCGCCGAGACTGACGAGCGGATGCAGAAAATCGCGAAGAATCTTCCCGATTTCGTGGACTATTCTTCCGTGGCCGACCAGATTGAGATGCTCGACGAGTATTCAAAAATCCTTGAGCGCAAAAACAAATCCGGCGAACAGGTTTAGTGAAGGACGGAAAGGCAGGTGCAGATGGAATATCTTTTTTTCGACGTTGAGTGCGCCAACTGCTTCGGCGGTGTGGGCAAGATGTGCTCGTTCGGCTACGTTTTGACCGACGAGTCGTTCAACATCATCGAGAGCGACGACATCGTGATGAACCCGGAATGCGAATTCGACTGGTATCTCTACAAGAACAAGAACGACATAAAACTCGCATATTCCCAGGAATTCTTCAGGAGCAAGCCGAATTTTCAAAGCCACTACGAGCGCATAAAGTCGCTGCTGACCCGGCCCGGCGTGAAGGTGTTCGGCTTCAGTTCGCTGAACGACGTGGGGTTCGTCGTCACTGCCTGCGAACGCTACAACCTGCCTGTCTTCGACTTTGCCGCGTACGACTTGGAGAGAATCGTGAAGTCGGACGACGAGATTTTCGGCAGCCTTGAGGAGAGGTGCCGGATTCTGGGCGTTGACAGTTCTGATTTGCAGGCCCACAAAAGCTCCGACGACGCCGTGATGACGATGCGCCTCCTGAAAGCCTTCTGCGGGAAGAAATCCCTTTCCGTCGAGTCCGTGATGAAGTCCGCGCAGAACGTTCTCTATTCTACAAAAACTTTCATCAGAAAAAGGGAAGAGCGCAAGGAAAAGAAGATTCGCCAGGCCCGCTACGCCGAATCCAGGAAAAATTCTCGCGGTGGGGGTGCCGGCGGCAGGAAAAACCCACCGAAGTCTGGTGCGTCGCTTGAGAAAAGACGCAGGGACTCACGGACGATAACGTTCGACTGAGGCGAGAAGGGCTTCCAGCGTGAGCTTGTATGGCTCGTTTCCTTTGAGCGTCAGATTCCCTATGGCGACCCGCCTCAGCTCTGCGACTTCGTTTCCGAGCGCGCGGAAAATCCTCCTCACTTCGTGGAATTTTCCTTCCGTCAGCGTCGCAAGACACTCAGTCCCGGAAATCCACCGCAATTCCGTTTTCCCGGACATCTCTTCCGGGGATTTCTTTTCAGGCGGCATCGTTACGCCGTCTTTTGCTTTCCTTGAATAGCGATTCCTGCTTTCCGTGTCGACTCCGTTTTTCAGCAGCACATGGTACGTCTTTTCTATTCCGCTTTCTGGATTCGTCAAAAAGTGCGAGAAAGAGCCGTCCGTCGTCAAAATCAGAAGTCCAGATGTCTCCGAGTCCAGCCTGCCGATCATGTGCAGCCTGTCTATGTCTCCTGCTGGAAAGTCCACCGTCCGCTTGAGCCACTCGAAGACGGTTTCGTGCGAGTCGGACACGTTCGAGCAGACGACCCCCTTCGGCTTGTCGATTGCGATGTAGATGTCTTCTTCTATTTTGAATCTTGTCTTCTCTCCGTCCATCTGCCTGATTTCAATCTCGTCTCCACTCTCCACTGTCGTTTTTCCGTCTGTTTTCCGTTCTCCGTTTACAAACACTTCGTTCTTCAATAGAAATGATTTCGCGTTTCTTCCTCTGTTAGAGCAAGTTCCCCGCTCCACCAGAACAGAGTCGAGCCTGCGCTTTCCTAGTGCGCAATCGTATTTTTCCTGAAATTCTTGAGCGATATTTTTATAGACTAATGAATCCAAATGCATTAAATTCATTATAGATATTTTTTTATTTTAGAAGGAGTAAATTCATGGCAGTAAAAGTTGCTATCAATGGTTTCGGTCGTATCGGCCGCTTGGCATTCCGCCAGATGTTCGGCGCAGATGGTTACGAGGTTGTCGCTATCAACGATTTGACAAGCCCAAAAATGCTCGCTCACCTCTTGAAGTATGATACAGCCCAGGGTGGATACGCTGGACGCATCGGTGAGGGAAAGCACACAGTTGAAGCTCACGACGGTGAAGGTGAGGACAACTACATCGTAGTAGACGGCAAGAAAATCGTCATCTACAAGATGCCGAACGCTGCTGATCTCCCATGGGGAAAAATCGGCGTGGACGTTGTTCTCGAGTGTACAGGATTCTACACATCAAAAGAAAAGGCTCAGGCTCACATCACTGCCGGTGCCAAGAAAGTCGTTATCTCAGCTCCGGCTGGAAATGACCTCCCGACAATCGTTTACAATGTAAACCACAAATCACTCAAGAAGGGCGACAACATCATCTCTGCTGCTTCTTGTACAACAAACTGCTTGGCTCCAATGGCAAAGGCCCTCAACGACGCTTTCCCAATCCAGTCAGGTATCATGGCCACAATCCACGCTTACACTGGCGACCAGATGATTCTCGACGGTCCACAGCGCAAGGGTGATCTCCGCCGCTCAAGAGCCGGTGCCCAGAACATCGTTCCGAACTCAACAGGCGCTGCAAAGGCCATCGGTCTCGTAATCCCAGAGTTGAACGGAAAACTCATCGGTTCTGCTCAGCGCGTTCCGGTTCCAACAGGATCTACAACAATCCTCACAGCAGTCGTCAAGGGCAACGATGTCACAAAAGAGGCCATCAACGCCGCTATGAAGAAAGCGTCTGATCCAGAGACATTCGGATACAACGAGGACGAAATCGTTTCTTCTGACGTTATCGGAATGCGCTTCGGCTCACTCTTCGATGCTACTCAGACAATGGTGACAAAAATCGCTGACGGTCTCTTCGAGGTTCAGGTTGTTTCTTGGTACGACAACGAGAACAGCTACACATCTCAGATGGTCCGCACAATCAAATACTTCAGCGAGAACTGTTAAGTTCTCGTAGAGTTTACAACGCAAACTCCGAACTGCTAAGTTCTCGTAGATTTTGTAAAACAAAATCGGTTTGCTTGCAAACTCCGTTTGCCAAGCTGACTAAAAAGGCTCCGCTCCGGCGGAGTCTTTTTTTTGTTTACAGAAAACGTCCTCTCTGGAGGTGCGCGTTTTGTTTTAGAAATCTGCGCAATGTTGTAAAATGGATTCATGAGTGAAAAAATCGATACAGAAGAGAAAAAAGTTGATATTTCAGAGATGAAGACTCTCGATGCCGATGCCGCTTCTGGTGGCGAACCAAAAAAAGGCAAAAAGAAGAAGTCGGTCGCGGGAAAGCTGTTCCGCTTCGTTTTGCTCGTCATTGTGCTTTCCGTTGCCGCGGGTCTCGCTTTCTGCGCGTTCGACAGGAAATCCGCCGTGTCCGTGATTCCGAAGAGCTTTTCGTTTTATGTGCGCACGGATTCCGCGATTGACACGATAGATCCGATGCTGGACTTGCGCGCCGCGGACGTGTTCCTCTCTACTCCCGAATTCAAGGCTTTCAGGTCTATTTTCATGGATTTGCGCTCTTCGCCACTCAGGAAGAACAAGGTGTTCAGGAAGCTCGCCGCCCGCCCTGTGGATGCGGCCGTGTACGATGGCGCGATGGAGGCTGGAAAGCAGAATTTCATAGCCGCAGTGAACCTCGGATGCCTTTCTTTCGTCTCCCGACCTCTAAAATCTGTGTTTCCGAAAATCCTTCCGCTTGTGAAGGGCGTCCTTGAGGAGAACAAGGCTGAGCTGCGTCTTGTAGATGGCGAGAATCTTTCGTATTTCGAGTTGAATCTTGAGGGCGCGCTCTACTATTTCGTTCCTGTAAAGAATCTGGTTGTTTTTTCCGATTCTGCCGAGCTTTTGATGATGGCTGCTGTCGTGGACAACGACGTGATGTACACCTCCGCCCAGAAGAAAATCATCGCACAGAAATCCAAGGATTTGCGTGTGATTGCGAACGCGCGGAGCCTCGCCGAATCTTTCACCAGCCAAAACGCCGTTCTCGGAAAGGTCGTCGACATTCTTCCCGCTGACGAGCTTTCGGTCGTTTCCGTGAAGTTCTCGGATTCCGACATCTATGTCGACATGAGGGTGCCTCTTTCTGCCGAATCGTTGTCGTCTTCTTCGTTGAATTCGATTCTTTCACAGAAGTCCACAGCTCCTGCGATTCTCACCCGGATGACGGATGTGGTTCAGTACTACACTGTTTTGAACGCGGGTTCCCTTTCTGAGTTGAAGGAGAGCGTCTTTCCTGTCCTTCCCGTTAAGGATTCCGCAGCCATGTGGGATTCCGCGAACAAGGCGTGCCGCTTCGCTTTTTCCATGGACATAGACGAGTTGATTTTCTCTTGGTCCGGCAGGGAACTCGTTGTTCTCGGAATCGAGAACCAGAACGACCCGGTGTTCGCCGTTCAGGTTTCGGACGAAAAAAAACGACAGGCCGTATTCGACAAATTCGTTGACTCAATCTTCATCAATTCCGACAACTCGCTGATTCTGGACGGAGTGAGGCTTCCTCGCTTGAAACTTCCGTCTTTTCTGAATGGTCTGCTTTCGGTCTTCGGCATTTCGATTCCAAAACCCTACTACATGGTCTTGGACGACTTCATCTATTTTTCCGAAAGCCCGGAGGCCCTTTCTGCTATTTTCATGCAGAACGACAAAGGCGATTCCCTCGTGAAACTGGAAAGTTGGAGGACAGTCTCTTCCGGCGTGAGCAACGATGCGACTGTCTCCCTGTTCTACAACCTCAACCGCTCCGTTCCGTTCTTCCTCCGCTCGAATGCGGCTCTCTCGAAAGTCCTTGAACTCTACACCCTCGGCCGGTTCGACGTGAAGCTCCGCGGAGACGAGATATGCTTCGTCCTGCAGGCGAACGCGGACAAAGCGAACGACATGCGCTCCGTTCCCGGTTTTCCTGTCGATGTGCAGGACGATGCCGTGGCGAAAAATTTCGTCGTGGAGAATTCTGAAAATCCGAAATTCGTCTTCTGGACTGGAAAAAATTCAATAAGCGGACTCGACTTGGCGAGTTTGGAGACGAAGACCGTCGAGAATGTAGGAAAATGCGAGCTTGTTTCCGCAAGCCCCAAAATGAAGAACGGAGTTCTGTGGGCGGTCAGCGGCGACGGGTATGTCTATCTCTGCGACCGTGGTTTGAATTTCCTTGAGAATTTCCCTGTCGTCCTTCCTGAGCGCACTGTCCCCGGCATCGCGGTCTGTGACGAGGGCGTGCTCGTTCCCCTTGAGAGCGGCTCAATCGTGCTCGTGTACCCGAACGGGACGACCTCCACAATAAAGATGCCGGAGATATCGATAAAGTCTTCGCCGGACGTGGTCGGAGGCATTGTTTCCGTCTACAACAAGTCGTTCATGGGAGGACTCTATTTCGCCGACTTGAAGACGCTCTCCTGCCTCAACGCCGAAGCCCCTCTTGAGCTTTATGAAATCGGATTCGGAAGTCCGGCTTCGATAGTCGACGGCAAGAAAAGGTATACGGCCTTCGTAACGCAGGCTGGAACGCTTTCCATTTGGGAGGACATGGGCGCGGAGCCTGTTGTCTCCAAGGACTTGCTTTCGCTGGACGCGCCTGTCGATGGCACGTTCGAGGGAAAACTATGCGCAAGCTCAAAATACTTCTACGCACTTTCGACTGACGCTGTTCTGTACAGAATCTCAGTGGATGGAAGCGTCCTTTCCGTAAAGATTCCTGGCGCGACTGCGAGAGACGCTTTCCTTTCTGTCTCGGCAATCGGAAAAAAGGGCGATGAATGTGTCTTCGTGAACGCCGACTCCAACGTGATATACGGTTTCAACGAGGAGCTTGAGCTTCTTCCCGGTTTCCCTGTCGTTGGGCACGGAAATCCCGTCTTCGCCGATGTGGACGGCGACAGGAAGCCTGAGATTCTGTCGATGTCGCTTGACAAGAAAATCACAGCCTGCAAGTTGAGGTGACGCATGAAAAAGTTTTTTATTCTGTTCCTTGTCCCGTTTTTTTTCTCCTGTACGAGCCTTCAGCAGGACGTGAACATTGAGAGGATCTCGTACAGCGACGAGGTGCTTTCGTTCGAGGCTAGGATGGCGGCCATAGATGCCGATTCCTTTCTGCCCGCAGCTGACGAGGAGGCTTCTTCGCGAAAATCCCTCGCAATCGAGGAATTCGTTTTTGATGTGGAGGCCGCGCTTTCCGACAATTCCATCCAGAAGTCGGCCCGCGCGCGTCTGTGCGCCCTGTTGGGGAAAGCCCTCTTGATTCAGGGGAAGACGGGCAGGGCTTCTTCCATGTACGAAAAGTCGATTTCCGAGTACAAGGGCGACACCCAGGCGGTCGTTCTCGCGCACAGGCTCGGAGTTCTTGGATTTCAGAATGTCGAAGAGAAAGCGGGGGAGGTCGCCGAGAAGGATATTCTCCTGCTTGAAAGCGCGCTCGACTTTTTTTCTTCCAAAAAATATGGGCAGTCGGTCGCGAAATTCGACGAGGCGTTTTTGACGCTCGACGAATACTACAGTTCCGCGTACAAAAAAGTGCGCGATTTGTCGTGGAGCCTACGCGCTGTCGATTCAGCCTCCGAGGCCGCTGATTTGCTCTCGCTTCCAGAGATAACTGTTTCGCAGATGCTTTCAATCGCAAAGTCGAAGTCGGGCTTTCTTTACAGTCTCGCTGGCGGAAAGAGGATGGACAACAGGGAATTCTACTATAAAGTGCTAACGTCTGGACTCTTGGATTCCGTTTCCTCCGAGAGTTCGGGAGTCGATTCTGAGAGCCTCGTCTCGAAGACTCTTTCGGCGCGTTTTCTCTGGAACCTCTACAACGCCAAGAAAAAATCAGACGACGGAAGAAAGTATTCGGAAAAACTCAAGAAATCTCCCGTTCCCGACGTTCCTTTCGATTCTCCAGACTTCGATGCGGTGCTCGGCTGTGTCGAGAACGAATTCATGTCTCTTGAGGACGGCAGAAATTTCAGGGGAGAGAAGAACGTGAGCGGTGTCGATTTCGGCTCGTATGTCGAAAAGGTGGAAAACTCCCGCTGACAGTGACAGCGTGGTCTTGTCGTCATTTTTTTTCTTTGACTTTGAAAATAGTATGGTTTATCATAATTCAATTGAATTTTTTGAATTTAATTGATTTTCTTTGGAGGAAAAACTAGAAATGATTAAAACTGTAAAAGACGTTGATTTGGCTGGAAAAAGAATCATCATGCGTGTCGATTTCAATGTGCCGATGAAAGACGGCGTCGTTCAGGACGACACGAGAATCGTGGCCGCTTTGCCTACCATAAAATATATCCTTGAGCAGAAGCCGAGAAGCCTTGTTTTGATGAGCCACTTGGGCGATCCTAAAAAAGATGTGAAGAAGGCCCAGGAGAAAGCGGAAAAGGCCGGAAAGACATGGACGGAAGCGGATTCTGAGAAATTCATCAACGGCAAGAACAGGCTTGAGCCTGTCGTGAAGTACTTTGCGGAGAAGCTCGGAACTCCTGTGAAATTCCTCCCGGACGCACTTGGGCAGAAAGCCGCAATCGACGCTCTTCCAGAAGGCGCGGTCGCTATGCTTGAGAACACACGCTTCCACAAGGAAGAGACTTCAAAGGACGCTGCCGAGCGTGATGTCATGGCGAAGGAGCTTGCTTCGTACGGCGACATCTTCGTCAACGACGCGTTCGGAACTGCGCACCGCGATCAGGCTTCGACAGCTTCCATCGCGAAATTCGTCTCCACAAAAGTCGGCGGCTTCTTGATGGAAAAAGAGGTCAAGTACATCCAGCCGATGGTCGAGAATCCTCCGAAACCTCAGGTCGCCATCATCGGCGGCGCGAAAGTTTCCTCAAAAATCGCTGTCCTCGAGTCCCTCTTGAAGAACGCTTCCGCTCTCGTAATCGGCGGCGGAATGGCTTATACGTTCTTGAAGGCCCAGGGCTACAAGGTCGGAATCTCTCTCGTCGAGGATGATTTCATCGACACCGCGAAGAAGCTCCTTGCAGACGCTGAAAAGAAGGGCGTGAAAATCGTTCTTCCTGTCGACCATGTGGCGGCGGACAAATTCGACGCCAACGCCACGCCGGTCGCTGTCGACGGAAAGGACATCCCGGACAACCTCATGGCTATGGATGTCGGCCCTAAGACTATCGAAGCGTACAAGGAAGTCCTTTCGACAGCCAAGTCCATTGTCTGGAACGGACCTGTCGGAGTCTTCGAGTTCGATGCGTTCGCAAAAGGCACCGAGACAGTCGCCCGCCTCGTCGCGGAGGCTACTGGCCGTGGAGCCATGACTGTGGTCGGCGGTGGAGATTCTGTCGCGGCTGTGAACAAATTTAACTTGGCGGACAAGATGAGCCATGTTTCAACAGGTGGCGGTGCTTCTCTCGAATTCCTTGAAGGAAAGACGCTTCCGGGAATCGCTTGTTTGGAGACGAAGTAACTAGATTTTGATTTTGAAGCGGATGCCGGGATGTGTTTTTCTGGCGTCCGTGTTTTTTGAGAACTTGTTGAAATTTTTGTCTGTCTGGAAAATCACTTCAGGCAGCCTAGTGTAAGGGGTTTGTATGCGCGCTAAGTACATTGCTGGTAACTGGAAAATGAATATGGACAAGGCTGGTGCTGTTGAATTGGCAAAGTCTCTTGTAGAACAGCTCAAGGATGTGAAGAACACTTTCATGATTGCTCCTCCGTTCGTTTATCTCGATGCTGTCTCACAGATTGTAAAAGGTTCCAACATTATTCTTGGCGCTCAGGATGTCACTTACACGGAAAACGGAGCGCATACGGGAGAAATTTCCGCGACAATGCTGAAGGATGTCGGTGTGCAGACCGTTATTTTGGGGCACAGTGAAAGGCGCAATGATTTTTATGAGAACAACAAGATAATAAACAGCAAGGTGAAAATCGCGCTTGAGCACGACCTTGATGTTGTTCTGTGCATCGGTGAGCGTTTTTCCCACAAAATCGTCGGTGTTACGGAGGCCGTTTGCAGTCTTCAGATAAAGACTGGGCTTTCTGGCGTCTCGGCTGAGCAGATGTCTCACATAACGATTGCCTATGAGCCTATTTGGGCGATTGGAACGGGACAGACGGCGACACCTGAGGAAGCCAACAAGACACATGCGTTTGTGCGAAAAACGATAGGTGAGATTTACGGACAGAAGATTGCCGATGAAATCAGGATTTTGTACGGCGGTTCGATGAATGCGAAGAATGCCGAGGAGCTTCTCGCCCAATCCGACATCGACGGTGGATTGATAGGCGGAGCTTCGTTGAAGGCCGAAACGTTTGTTCCGATATGCCAGTTTTCTGTAAAATAGGGTAGGTTCGCTTCCGCTCGTCAATGGCCGACAGTTTCTGTTGATTCTGTCGGCTTTTTCGTATAGTATTACTGTTCTATAAAATTAAATGTACCGAATAAAGTTTGGAGAAAAAAATGGGTGCTATTAGCGTAGTTCTTTTGGTTGCTTTTGTTATCGTCTGTGTTCTTTTGGTCCTTCTCGTCCTTGTGCAGGATCAGGACAACAGCGGTATGGGTGGAATGCTCGGTGGCGGAAACTCCGCCGCTTTTGGAGCGCATTCGGCTTCGGTATTGACGAAAGCGACTGCCGTTTTTGTAGTTTTGTTTTTTGTTGTTGTTTTTGCGCTTGCGCTTGCGAATAAAAAATCTGCAAAGAGCCACAGCGACGATTTGTCCGAGGCTGCCAAGACGATGAACATCCAGAGCGATGCCGCGGCTTCTTCTTCTGCGTCTGACTGGTGGAAAACGACTGGCGATGCGGAACCTGCATCTGATGCTTCTTCTTCAGCTGCCGAGACTCCTGTTGAGAATTCCGATGCTGCCGCTGCTGAACCTGTTGAGGCTGTTGCTCCTGCCGCTGAGAATGCCGTCTCTACAGAGCCTACAGCTCCTGTAGAAGCTGCCCAGCCTGTGTCTGAGACTCCGGCTCCTGCAAGTGGTGATGCCGCCGCCGTCGAGCCGTCTGCTCCAGCTGCCGCTGCCAACTAATTCTATCTGTTCGAAATACAATGGGAGGTCATTTTATGGTACTTGGAGAAATATTTCCAAAAGAAACTATCGTTGTGAATCTTGAAAGTACTGAAAAAGATGAACTCTTTGAGGAGATGGTCGAATCCATACATTCGTTCTATCCGAAATTGGATAGGGCGGAGACCATAGCCGCTCTCAACGAGCGTGAGTCCAAAATGTCGACAGGCATAATGCACAGTGTCGGTGTTCCTCACGCTCTTGTGCCGAGTGTGGAAGGCAGTATCGGCGCGATCGGGATAAGCAGGTCGGGAATCGATTACGATTCTTTGGACAAAGCTCCTGTCCATGTCGTTTTCATGATTCTTGGTGCGTCGGATGAGACTGAGCGTCACATCCAGATTCTCAAGCAGCTTGCTTTGGTCCTTCAAATTCCTGGAATTGTTGATAAAATCGTCAGGTGCCAATCCGCTTCTGATGTTTACAATTTGATTTCGCAATCAGAGGAATCTCTCTCTGATTGATAGGAGGGGAAATGTCCGATAAAGTGCCGAGCAACGAATCTGTCGTTCTCAATCATCTCTTGGAAGTCGAGCAAAATGCTCAGGCGTTGGTTTTGGATGCGCAAAACGAGGCCGACAAGCGAATCAGTTCTGCGAAAAGTTCCGCTGATGCGAAATTCAAGGAGTTCTTTGAAAAAATCATAGCGGAAAACGAGCAGATGTATGAAAAGTCGATCGAGACGATAAAATCCAAATCCGAGTCGGCGGTAAAAGAATTCAAAGAAAGAATTTTGCGGTCCGAAAAAACTGTCGGCGACTTCGATTCTTGTTTGGATAAAATCCTGTTTGCTTAATTCGCCAAGATGGTTGATAATAAAAATTGTTGAAAATATTATCGAGGTGATTTTATGGATTCGTCTGCGGCTTCTGCTTATGTGTACGCAAAAGCGGGTGGAATGCTCGCTAAGTCTTTTGTCGGGAAAAACGCTTCTCGGCTGTTTTCCGTAAAATCGCTGAGAGATTTGTATTCCCTTCTTTTTTCGGGCGAAACTCCTTCCGCCCCTGAAATGCTTCTTTCAAAAGAGATTGAATCGCGCTGTGAGAGTCGCTTTTTGTCGCAGTATGTCGATTTGATAAAGAATTTCACGAATCCGGCAGACGTTCTGCTGGCTCTCCTAAATTTCTATGAGTACGACAACTTGAAAGAGGTCGGTGCCGCCTTGAGCCTTGGCGAAATCTCTTTGCCGCATATTCTTGATATAAAAGAATATTCAAAACTGAATTACAAAGCATGGCCGAATATAAAAAAAATAACGGCAGACTCTCCAGTTTCGTGGTACAATGAAATTCCTCGTGTTTCTGAGTTGCAGGATTATGATTCCAAACTGGATGCCCAGTACATAAGGGAACTTTGGCGGGCCGTTCAAAAACTTTCCGGCGACGAGCGTGTCGAGGTTTCAAAACTTGTGAAGGTCGATGTCTCCGTCCGCAACATTCTTTGGGTTCTCCGCTTGAAGGTCTATTACGACATGCCATCTGATGAAATCGTGTCTAGGTTGGCTTTCGCAGATGATTCCAAGAAGAAAAATGATGTGCTCGCAAAAGACGCATTGGCCATTTTGGAAAACGATGTCAGTTCGTATGATGATTGGAAGAATTGGAGATACAGCCGACATTTGAATCCGCACGAAGATGGAACGGTTTGGAAAATCGATCCCGCATGGGTAGAGAAGTCGTTCAAAGTGGAGCTGGACAAAATGGCAGTCTCGGCGTTCCACAAGAGTCCGATGAGCGTCCTGAGCATCGTTTCTTGGTTCAAGATAAAGCAGAGCGAGCTTGACATGATACGTGCCGTCGCTGAAGGCTTGCGTCTCGATTTGGATTCGGAAAAACTCATGAGCGCGGCAGGATATTCAGAACTGAGATAAAAGGGGAAGTGAATATGGCGAGAACAACTCCTATGCGGTTGGTTGAATTGATGGTGCTGAAACAGGACATCAGTTCGGTCATTGAATTTTTGGGAAAGAAAGGCAATTTCCAATTTCAGGCAAAGTCGACTTCGGCTGCCTCCGATGCGGAATCGGCCAAGATGTCGAATCCGTATGGTGAAATTTTCTTGCGTCTGCAACAGTCAAAGACGTTCTTGAACGCCAGTGGCTCAATCGATCTCTCTTTCGACGATGTTTTCTACAGCAATGCGACAAAGCCGACTTCCACTGATGATGAGTCTGCGGAGAAATTCCTTTCTGAGGTCGATGCCCTCAGAAGAAAGGAGAGCGATCTTGCCGAAGAGCTGAAGCGTGTTCAGAATGCCTGCGATGAAGCGCATTCGTTCGCGAATTTGAATGTGCCGTTCGAGGATTTGGATCACGTTTCGTTCCTGTCTTTGAAAATCGGCCGCATTGAGCCGTCATTGCTCGACGAACTCAAGTTTTCGGTCGGAAACAGGGCTGTAATCATATCCTTGTCCGACGATAGCGGCGACAAGTCGAAAATTTTGGCGGCTTCGTCAAAGAAAGCTCGTTTTTCCCTCGATTCCGAGCTTAAGAAATTTGGCTTTGTCGGTATGGAAGTTCCGAAGGACTTCAAGGGCGTTCCGTCCGATGTTCTCGAATCGCTGGACAAACAGTTGGCTGAAACGAAAAAGGCTTTGGCTGAAATCGAAGAGGAAAAAGAGAATCTCGTAAAGACACATATAGATTTGTTCAAGCATCTTCTGGCCTCGTATTCGATTGGAAGCCAGATAATCGAAAAGCAGAATACTCTTGAATCCACGAGCCTTGTGTACAGAATGACGGGGTGGATTCCTGAGAGCGACACTCATCCAATGATGAAGGAACTCGGTGATTTGACAGAAGGGCGAATAGCAATACGCGTCTATGAGCCTCATGAGGTTCCGTCCGTCATTCATGGAAGCGAAAAGGTTCCTGTGAAGATGAACCATGGAAAAATCGTCAGATCGTTCGAGCGGATGATTTTCAGCTACGGCTCTCCGCTTTACGGAACAATCGACCCGACTCCGTTCGTGGCAGTTTTCTTCACTGTGCTTTTCGGAATCATGTTCGGCGATTTGGGGCAGGGGCTTGTCTTCCTTCTTGCCGGTATCCTAATGGCGAAAAAAGTCATCAAGGTCGGAGCATGGAACAAATTCGCTCCTATTTTCATGTGCATTGGAATATCAAGTTCGATAATGGGCTTTTTGGAAGGTGAGTTCTTTGCGAACACCCATGTCCTCCTGCCGATTTCCGGAGCGATAAAGTCCGCGTTCGGTGTGACCGATCCTGAAGCGTTGAAGGAGCCTTTGTTCAGCCTTGAATTCTGGGCGGCGGAGAATCCAATCGTCCCGATATTCACGATTTTCGGCATAACAATCGGGCTTGGCTTCATCATCAACTCAATTGGATTGATAATCAACTTCTTCAACAAGCTTTCGCAGAAGAAGTATGGAAGCGCGTTCTTCGGAAAAATCGGTCTCTCCGGCATGATTTTCTTCTGGTATGTCGTGGGATTCGCGGTTGCCGTCGCGGCTTTCGATCACACTCCTGCCGTGTACGATTGGATTGTAATAGGCGTGACTCTGCTTCTCTCGGCGTTCGGGGAACCTCTTGAGCGTCTTTTCGACGGCCATCGACCTGTCGTGGAGAACGGCTTGGGCGCGCTCCTGATAGGCGGTGTCGTAGAGTTGATTGAGGTTGTTTCGACTTACCTCTCAAATTCGATAAGCTTTGTCCGTGTAGGCGCGTTCGCTTTGGCGCACGCCGTCCTCGGATACATCATTTCTTCGATGATTGCAATCGCGCCTGCCGCTGGAGCGGTCGTGATTGGCATAGTCGGAAACGTGATAGTAATCGTCCTTGAGGGAATGATTGTCGCCATTCAGGTGATTCGTCTTCAGTACTACGAATTCTTCTCTAAATTCTTCAATGAAACCGGAAGTGAATTCAAACCGTTCGCTTTCAGTTATAAATAACTTTTGTGAGGTGAAAAAATGAATAAAAAGGTTCTTTCAATCGTCGCTGCTTTGCTCTGCTTGACTGTTTTCGGCGCATTCGCGGATTCCGAAAAGGTTGCCGCCTTGGGCGATAGCCAGGAAGCTGTGACTGTCGTTCAGCCGGAGACCGCTCCTGAGGCTGATGGTGCTGATTCTGGGGCAATCAAGTACATCGCCGCTGGTTTGGCGGTTGGATTGGCTTGTATCGCCGGTGGAATGGCTGTCGGCAAAATCGGAGCGGCTGCCATGGGCGCGATGAGCGAGAATGCGGAACTCTCTGGAAAAGCGTTGCCTTTCGTCGGTTTGGCAGAAGGTATCTGTCTTTGGGGATTCTTGGTCGCTTTGTTGATAATTATTTTGTAATTTTTTATACAGGAAGAAACTTTGGAATACTTTGTCATTGGTGAACGGGAGATTGTTCTGGCATTCAAGCTTGTCGGTGTTGATGGCAGTGTCTGTGTGAACAGGACTGAGGCGCTTGACGCGTTTAACAGGATTACAGGCCGTGGTGGAACTGCGTCCGTTCCTTCTTCAGAGCGTCCCAAAGTTCTGATTCTGACGGAGGAGGTTTCGAGTATGCTGGAGGATGAAGTCCTCGAATGGCAGAAAGGAGCCGAATATCCGCTTGTTGTGGAAATTCCGGGAATCCGCGGTCATCTTCAGGGGAAAAAATCCCTGTCCGACATGATTCGCGAGGCTGTCGGAATTCAAGTTTAGGAAAGGCAAAATAATCGGGAAGATAAAATGGAAGAACTAAGATCCACCGAGATTCTTGACAAGGAAATCGAGGCAGATGCCAGAAGAAAGGCCGAGAAAATCCTCAAAAACGCAGATTCTGAATGCGAAAGGATTCTTGCCGATGTCGAGAACAGGGTGAAAGACGCTTCGGAACAGAAATCAAAATACTACAAATCAAAAATCGAGCAGTTCGAGAAGAATGTGAATGCGGCCCTTCCTCTTGAGAAAGAGCGTTTCCTTGTGAAATTCTATGCTGACTCGGTTTCTTCGTCTTTGAACGATTATTTGAAGAAGATTGGAAGTGAAAAAAGGCTTTCTCTCATAGAAAAATCTCTTGAGAAAAAGCTGGAAGTGACTTCCGGTAAAAAATTCAACGCGCTTGTTTTTGGAATTCCATTGGATTCCGCGAAAAAACTTTTGGAAAATAAGAAAATTAATGTCGGTTCAGTCTCAGACGTGTCTTTCGAGGCTTCGGGCGAGGAAAGTGCCCTTGGAAACGAAATCCACGAGGGAATGATTCTTGAAAGTGAAGACAAGGTTTTGCGCTTGCGTCTGACAATCGATCAGATTCTGCGTGAAATTGAGGATAAATATTCGGAAGAGCTTGCTCTCTCCTTGTTCGGAGGAAAATTGCCGCAATGAGTCAGGCTTCAAAATCAATAACAGGAAAGATAACTAGAATCTCAGGTCCAATCGTCTACGCAGAGGGATTGGAAGGTTGCGGTCTTTACGATGTTGTCGATGTCGGTGAGAAAAAAATCATCGGGGAAATCATCAGACAGAACGAGGGCAATGCGACGATTCAGGTCTACGAGGACGACACTGGAATGAAAATCGGTGAGGATGTCGTGTCGAACGGTCGTCCGCTCTCCCTTCGTCTGGGGCCTGGACTTGTAGGTACGATTTACGACGGCATCCAGCGTCCGCTTGAGTCTATGTACAATGCGTCCGGCGCGTTCTTGACTCCGGGAGACAGGACCGAGCCTATCGATGTCCAGAAAAAGTGGAAGTTCGACGCTCTAGAGGGAATTGCCGAGGGTGTTTCCATTGAGCCTGGAAAAGTTCTGGGAACTGTGCAGGAGACCGCTTCGATTCTCCATAAAATCATGGTTCCGCCATACATTCAGGGAAAAACACTCAAGACGTTCAACGGTTCCGGCGACTACACGGTGGACGAGATTGTTGGAACGACCGAGCTTGGGGAGGAGATAAAGCTTTCCCACTACTGGCCGCTCAGAAAGCCTCGTCCTTTCTCGAAGAAGTTGACGGTCAGCCAGCCTCTCGTTACGGGCCAGCGTGTAATCGATGTCTTCTTCCCGCTCTCGAAGGGTGGAACTGCCGCGATTCCTGGCGGATTCGGCACTGGAAAGACGATGACGCAGCACGCCATCGCAAAGTGGTGCGACGCTGATTTGATTGTCTACATCGGCTGCGGCGAGCGCGGAAACGAGATGACGGACGTTTTGACCGAATTTCCGACTTTGATAGACCCGCGCACAGGCCGTTCGCTCATGGAAAGGACGATTTTGATTGCGAACACTTCCAACATGCCTGTCGCCGCGCGTGAAGTCTCGCTTTATTCTGGAATCACATTGGCCGAATACTACCGCGACATGGGAATGCACGTCGCAATCATGGCCGATTCGACTTCGAGATGGGCCGAGGCTTTGCGCGAGCTTTCCGGACGAATGGAGGAGATGCCTGCTGAGGAAGGATTCCCGGCTTATCTTCCGACAAGGCTTGCCGAATTCTACGAGCGTGCCGGTCGCGTGACTTCCCTTTGCGGCAAGGAAGGCTCTGTTTCCGTAATCGGTGCTGTTTCGCCTCCTGGTGGCGACTTCTCCGAGCCTGTCACTCAGCACACGAAACGCTTCATCAGATGCTTTTGGGCTTTGGACAGGGAGCTTGCGAACGCGCGCCACTATCCCGCAATCGGTTGGATTGAGTCCTATTCCGAATACGCCGACGAAATCAGGGAATGGTGGGACAAACTCGACCCGCGCTGGGCCGAGGTCAGGCTTTCGGCTCTGGAGTTGCTCAAGAACGAGCAGAGGCTGCAGCAGATTGTCCGTTTGATTGGACCTGACGCGTTGCCTGACGAGAAGCGCATCGTCTTGACGGTCGCGGACATGATAAAGAACGGATTTTTGCAGCAGTCGGCTTTCGACGCGGTTGACGTCTATTCCGTTCCTGAAAAGCAGATTCAGATTCTTCTTTTGATAATGAATTTCTACAAGCGCGGACTTGAGGTCATCAAATCCGGCGTTCCTTTGCCCAAGGTCGTGGCTTTGCCTGTGAAGGACGAGATTGTCCGTTTGAAGTCGTCTGTTCCGAACGACAATCTTTCGGCGATTAAGGATGTGGAAGGTCGCCTTGAGGAGCAGATGGGAAGCCTTGAAAGGATGTACAGGAGATAGAGATGAAGGGTGTTGAATATAAGGGACTTTCCTCTGTCGATGGACCTATCGTCGTCGTAAAGAGGTCCGAGAACATTTTCTACAACGAGATTGTTTATGTCCGCGACAAATTCGGCGAGAAGAAGACGGGACGTGTAATCGACTTGAACGAGGATACGGCTGTCGTGCAGATTTTCGGCTCCACGACAGGACTCGACTTGAACGACACGACTGTGGAATTTTTGGACGAGCCGATGGAGCTTAGGGTGGGCGAGGGCCTGCTCGGCCGCATTTTCAATGGTCTCGGCGAGCCTATAGACGGGCTTCCTCCGATTGTTTCTTCAAAAAAAGTAGATGTGAACGGTCTTCCTATCAATCCGTTCGCCCGCGTCTATCCTAGGGACTTCATCCAGACCGGAATTTCCTCGATTGACGGAATGAACACTCTCATCCGCGGCCAGAAACTGCCGATTTTCTCCGGCAACGGTCTTCCGCACAACCATTTGGCGGCGCAGATTATCCGTCAGGCGAAAATCCTCAATTCGGACGAGCAGTTCGTCATGGTCTTCGCAGGAATGGGAATCAAGTACGATCAGGCGCAGTTCTTCATCAAGTCTTTCGAGGAGTCGGGCGTTTTGTCGAAGGTCGTCATGTTCCAGAGTTTGGCGGACGCTCCTTCAATCGAAAGAATCATCACTCCGCGCTGCGCTTTGACGGCAGCCGAGTACCTTGCATACGAGAAGAACATGCACGTTTTGGTTGTCATGACAGACATGACGAACTACTGCGAGGCTTTGCGCGAGATTTCCACGACACGCGGAGAGGTTCCCGGAAGAAAGGGCTATCCGGGCTATCTCTATTCAAATCTCGCCGAGCTTTACGAGCGCGCTGGAAAAATCAAGGGTTCGACCGGTTCCATCACGCAGATTCCGATTCTGACGATGCCGAACGACGACATCTCCCACCCGATTCCTGACTTGACGGGCTACATCACGGAGGGGCAGATTGTTCTCGACAGGGAGCTTTCGCAGAAAGGTGTCTATCCGCCTGTTTCCGGATTGCCGTCGCTCAGCCGCTTGATGAAGGACGGAATCGGAGACGGAATGACGAGGGAAGACCACTCTGCCGTTTCTTCTCAGTTGTTCGCCGCATATTCGAAGGTGAAGACAATCAGAAACCTCGCCGCAATCATCGGAGAGGAGGAGCTTGGAAAAGAGGATCAGATGTACTTGAAATTCGGAGAGGCTCTCGAAGGCCAGTTCTTCACGCAGGGCGAATACGAGAACAGGTCAATCGAAGAGACTCTGGATCTCGGTTGGAGACTCCTCAAGCTTCTTCCTGAGAACGAGCTTTACAGAATCAAGCCGGAGCTGATTCAAAAGTATATGCCCAAGGACTGATGAAATATGGCAAAGTTGAACATCGCGCCTACAAAGTCGAACCTTCTCTCAATAAAGGAGCAGTTGTCTGTCGCTGTCGACGGCTACGATTTGCTTGAGCAGAAGCGCGAGATTCTCGTCATGGAGCTGATGCGCATGGTGGAGAAGGTCAAACTTTTGGAGGGCGAAATCGAAAAGGTCGTTTCCAAGGCCTATCCGTCGCTGCAGCAGATGTTGATGACGGTCGGAAGCGACAGAATCGAGCGCATTGCCCACGGCGTGAAATACGACTACAAGATGAAGGAAAAGTCTGTCGTGGCTGGAGGCATGAATTTCAACTCAATCGAGGTCGAGCTTCCGAAACTTCAGCTTTTCTATTCGTTCATGGGAACTTTCGCCGATTCCGACAAGGTGATGGTGGAGTTCTTCAATCTTTTGAACCTTTTGACCGAGATGGCTTCAATCCGCACGATTGTGTGGAGGCTCGCCAACGAAGTGAAAAAGACACAGCGGCGCGTGAACGCCTTGGACAAGATGATAATTCCGCAGACAAAGGAGACGAAGACGTACATCGAAAGCGTTCTTGAGGAGCGCGAGCGCGAGAACGTATTCGTCCTGAAATCCCTGAAAAACCGGAAGTCTTCTTGAAAAACGCTGGAGGAGGAGAATCGTGATAAAGCCACTTCTTCGAAAATTGATTGTCGCGGTGAACGGTTCCGAACAGTCGCTCAGTGCCGCCATGTATTCGATTATGCTCGCCATGCAGTACAAGTGCGAGTTGAAGGCTGTCTATGTCGTGGACACTGCGACTTTGAAGCAGCTGGAGCTTTCAAAATTCTTCGTTCCAGACGAGGTGGCCCGCTACAGGGAGAAGCTTCACGAGGACGGACAGAAGTACCTCGACTATGTGAAGAAGCTTGCGGCCGAAAAGAAAGTCGAAATTTCCACCGAGCTGAAGGCCGGTTCCGTCTGGCGCGAAATCGTTGTGTCGGCGGACGAATTTGGGGCCGATTTGATAATCCTTGGCGGAAAGAAGGCCGACAACTTGGTCGAACGCTACAAAACTTCTTCGACGAATTCTGAGATAATCGGAAGCGCGAACTGCAACGTCCTGATTGTGAAACAGGGCGATGTCGACGGGCTTTTCAAACTTGCTTGATTCCTTGTCGAAAAACTAAATGGACACGATGACGAAAGAGCAGCGGCACACTGTCATGTCCCACATCCGCTCTTCTGACACAAAGCCGGAGCTTGCGATTCGGTCGGCTCTCCATTCGTTTGGCTTCAGGTTCAGGAAGAACTTGAACGGGCTTTTGGGGAAGCCTGACATGGTGTTTCCAAAATACAGGGCGGTCGTCTTCGTGAACGGCTGTTTTTGGCACGCCCACGACTGCGGCCGCTTCCGTCTTCCAAAGTCCAACGTGGAATTCTGGAGGGGCAAATTCGAGCGCAACAAAGAGCGCGACAGGCGCATCGCCGATTCGTTGATTGCCGACGGGTGGCGGGTGTGCGTCCTTTGGGAATGCGCGATGTCGGCCTCGTCAAGGAAGGAGCGCGCCGAAAAAGTGAAATCGGCCGCGGAGCGCATATCCCTTTGGCTTGAGGAGGAAATCTCCGTCCAGTTCCTGGAAATCTAGGTCAATCCGTTTTTTGTCGAATTTTTCAAATGTCGCCTGGAAAGCGACATTGTTTTTTTTCCGAGGGTGTAATATCTCCACACTTGCATTTCAATTTAAGGAGATTTACATGAAAAAAATCATCACAATTTTTGTCGCTGCCGCTTTGTGCCTTTCTTCGGCTTTCTCAAAGGAAGGCGGAAAAACTTCGTTCAAGGATTTGCAGAAATACGTCAAAGGGACAATCGGTTTTTCGCACGGCCTGATTTACCCGGATTTGGAATACTCAAGTTCGGACGAGACTTACGCAGCTGCCTTGAACCAAGTCAGTGTGGGCAGCATCTACTACAACGGCTTTGAAATCATTCCGACTTTCGGCTTCGATTTTCCGGACGCAGCCGGCAAAAAAATCGGGTTCTCTCTTGAAGGCTCGCTCGGCTTCGTCTTCGGCGGATACTCCGAGGGAATCTACGAGTCCAAGACGACAATCGTGAATCCGGGAGTCATGGGAATCATGCGCATAACTGCCCTCGACAAATTCGTTCCGTATTTTGGAGCCGGCTTCTCGGTTCCGATACAGATAGTCTCGACAAAAATCAAATACAGTTACGGTGGCTACAACTACGGTAATGGTTATAGCACAAAAGGGACGACGATTGAAGCCGAGGGCGACGATACGGTCGTCTCGTTCAAGGTGAATTTCCTCACAGGCGCAAGGTACGATTTCACGGACAAGGTTTCGGCTCTCTCGGAATTCGCTTTCGGTGTCGGAAAAGGCGGGAACTTTTCGTTCAGGATTGGCGCGATGTACAGGTTTTGAAAAACGGCACGGACTTGGCGAACAAAGTCAAATCACAGTTTCGCTTCCAACGTCGCGATGAATTCGCTCATCTGAATTCCGAAGAAGATGGAAATTTTGTGGAGGACCAAAAGCGATGGAATTTTCTTTCCATTTTCGATTTCCGAGATGTATACCTGATGTGAATCGATGGCCTCCGCAAGTTTTTCCTGGGATACGCCTTTCTTTTTGCGCATCTCTTTCAGGGTTTCGGCCATCGCGATGTTGATGGGCATGAAATAAGCATAGATTCTTTTTGCTTGAATAATTATAAGCGATAGCTTATAGTGTCCTGAAAATTCTCAGCCTTGAGAGTCTAAAAAAACGTGAAAACTTTCACACATTGTATTATTATTAACGTGATAATTACTAATGAATAATATTGAAAAGGGGAAATGCATGACGCGCATGATGGAAGACGACAAAGAGTATGTTGAGTGGTTGCTTGAGGATCCTAGCCGCATCAAAAATCGGTATCGACAGGTTGTTTCCCTTGTTGCCTTGGATTATTGCGATGGAGAAAGCATAAAAAAGTTGGTTTCTGCGGGATTCGACATCAATGGTTGGGTGGAGCAGCGTGCCTGGTGGCTTGACGAGCAGTGCTCGTCCGATGAGGCGACACTGTTCGAGACTCCTCTCATGATTGCGCTGAAGCACGGGAGTACCGATGCTGCAAAATCCCTCATCGAATGTGGCTGCGACATCTTTGTGGAGTCGGCTCCAGAAGGCGAGACTGCGATTTTCTACGCCGCCAGGGACAACAATGTCGAAATTTTGAAGATTCTCCTGGACAAGGGGGAGGACATCAACAGATGCAGTTGGGCGTCCGAACACTCCCCGATTTTTGAGGCGGCCGCTTGTGGTGCGGAGAGGGCCGTGGATTATTTGCTTGAGCGCGGAGCCGACGTTTCGATAACGAACTTCGATGGTGAGACTGTCGACTTGCTTGCGGCGAAGAATGACCACATGGAAATCGCGAAAAAACTGCACAAGGCTGTGCTCGAACAGATGAAGTCGAGAAATGTTTCTGCGCAGAGGCTCGGCTTCAACAAGACTTTTTGGAAATTCATCAATGAATCGAAGCTTTCCCTGACGAAAATCTACAAGAGCGTGGAGTTGTCGCGTATGACGTTCTCAAAAATAAAGAGCGCCGGTGAAGACTACAAGCCGAAGAAGGAAAACGTGCTTCGCCTTGCGATTGGACTTAAATTGGACGAAAGCAAGGCCTCCGAACTTTTGGCAAGCGCGGGCTACTTCTTCGATTCGGATTCCGTTCGGGACTCTGTTGTTCTAAGCCACATAAGGAGCAACGACTACAGTTTTCGTTTAATTGAAGAAGAGATAGCGAGGAGGGGAGGAATGCTTTTGGCGAGGTATGAGTAGGGGGGCATTTCGTGTTCCAAGCCGTGTTGGGGCGGCATTTTCGTGAAAACTGAAGATGCAAGGCTTTGTCTACATGAATTCCATTTTCATGCTATCATGGCGACAAAAAAAAATTGTCCGCATTCAAAAAAGAATTGTGGAGGAAAACACAAATCGGACAGAACGCCACGCCCGGCCAATCATTTCTACAATGGCAGATGACATCGTGGAAGCAATGATGTCAGTAAAACAAATCATGGACCATCAGGTTTATGACAGAAATGACTTTTGGAAGAAAGTCGCTTACTTTGCATAAACGGTGTGGTCGTTGATTGATGGGAGTCGTTATAAGCTCAATATAAAATCAGAGTTTGAAGACTGCGATTTCATTCAGAATCGAGTGAGCAAGCGATATTTGGAAAAGTATCACAAAATATATATGTAAAAATGGATAATTGAGAATTGAGAATTGAAAACGGAAATTTGAAAAAATATAAGTTGGGTGAGATTCTGGATTTTTTCAATGGAAAGCAGCGATCAAAAAAATTGGGGAAATATCCTCTTTATAGCGGCAATGAAATTGTTGATTATGTTGGCGAATACAATTATGACGATAACATTATCATTGGTCGTGTAGGTGCAAATTGTGGTTGTGTTCAAATATGTAATGAACAATGCTGGGTTTCTGATAATGACATTAAGGTTTCCATAGTTCAATTTCTGGAAGACTTCCTTTGTTCCAAAAGCTGCAGCATTTTTCAATTTATGATTCGCATCTGGAAAAGGAAAAGTTCTGTGAAATCCATATGACTTCGACCATTAATTTCCAATCATCTATAAAAAATGGAAAATATGTTATAATAAAGCAAAGGTTGTTTTGTCATGTCTTCAGATTTCAATGAAAATACAAGAGTTCAGGTTCCTGCTGCTTTGCATCTTTGTAAGCTTGGTTATACATATCTTGATAAAATAGAAAAATATGACCATAGAACAAACATTCTTAAAGACATTTTTCTTTCTCAGCTTGCTAAGTTAAATCCATCACTTTCAGAACAGGATTGTAAGAACTATCTCACTAAACTTATTGGCTGTCTTAATAATGAAGACCTTGGAAAAGAATTCTATTCTTACCTTTCAACAAAATCTGGAATTCGCTTAATTGATTTTGAGAATCCAGAAAACAACACGTGGCATGTAACAACTGAGTTTACATGTGAAAATGAAGATACAAAAGATAATTTCCGTCCAGACATAACCTGTTTTATAAACGGACTCCCGCTCGCTTTTATCGAAGTAAAGAAACCTAATAATGCGGAAAACTTATATTTAACCCTATTCTCAAAAAAGAAATTCCTGAAGGATGGGAAGTAAAGCATATTTCATCTATAATAAAAGGAAATATTGGCGGAGATTGGGGAAAAGAAGAACCTGAAGGAAACTATCAATTAAAAGTATCTTGTTGTCGTGGTGCAGATATTGTATCTATGACAGATTTACCTACTAGATACATTCTTAATGCAAACTCTTCTAAATTACTTAAAGAAGGAGATATGGTTGTTGAAATTTCTGGAGGTAGCCTGACTCAAGCAACTGAAAGATGTGTTTTAATTTCAAAAGAAATACTTTCTGCTTTTGATAACAAACTGATTTGTTCAAATTTCTGCCAAGCATTATCTATCGCAGATAAAGATTACATTTCATATTTTTATCACATGTGGAAAATGTTTTATGATAGTGATGTTTTCTTTAATTATGAAGGCAAAACAAGTGGAATAAAAAATTTCCAATATGATACCTTCGTTGCAGAAAAGTGGTACTTCCCTCCAAAAGAACTTGCAATCAAGTTTGGAGAAATAAAATAAAAGACTTGCAGCATTACGAGATGAACTTCTCCCAATGCTGATGAACGGACAAGTGAGTGTGAAGGAATAAAATTATGGAAATTTCAAAAGGTTGTAGTAAAGCATTAAGAGATATGATAAACGAAAGGATTAAATATAGATCGGGTCCTCAAATAATAGAGTTTTTCAATCAGTTCGGATTGAATAAGGAATATCAATGGGGAGGTTCACCTTCTCGATGGAAAATTACAGATGATATCTTAGAGGAAATTAACGGTACAGAAATTATGGATCGTTGTATTGAAACTCTATTTAATCCAATAAATTTTATAGAAGATAAAGATAAATTTGATAAATTATTTTCAATCTTTAATGAATATCTTTCATATGAAGGTTACGAAATGGTTTTAGTTGGAAAAAAAATAAAGATTCAAAATGTTTCTGATAAAGAAGAAGAATCTTTGCCTACAAAAGAAACTACAGATGAGAAGATATTCTTTTTAAGCCATGCAAGTGAAGATAAAGATTTAGTACGCTCCGTATATAATAAATTAAGAGCTTTGGGGATAGAAGCATGGTTTGATGAAGCTGAAATTCTTCCTGGCGATAATTTAGTTCGAAAAGTATTTAATGGATTTTCAAATTCAAAATATGTTGTAATATTTATCTCCAAGTCTTTTCTTTCAAAACCTTGGCCTATAGCAGAATTGGAAACCGCCGTTTCTAAGCAAATTCGTATAGATAGTAAGTTAATTATTCCCTTTCTTTTAGATGTAACGTTTGATGAATTAGTCGCCAAATTTCCATTTTTTGAACAAATATATACACCATCCGAAAACCAAAGTGAAAAAATTGTTGAATTTTTATTGAAACAGATGAAGGCAGATGGAACAAGTATAATAAAAACGCAACTTTCTACAAATGATAAACAAATACCTGATATAAGAGTTGAAAAAGATAAAAAAACAATTGAGCATTTATTACATTTTATTTCGTTTCATCTTTTTGATGAAATATTCTCAAAGCCAGATAGGATTAGATCTTTTAATCTGACTCTATATGATTGCTTTATGGAGTATTATAATAGTTCAACATTCTTCCTCTATAATACAGAAACAAAGGAAAAAATCGATTCGTTCGTTTCTGATTGGAGGGAATATATTCATTATGTAACACAATTGATGGATAGTACCCCGGACCAAACTATCTGTTATGTAAGAATACCAATGGATTTATTTAAGAATAAACAGCAAGAAATTGATTTTAATAATATGGTAAAAGCAAGTTCAAAATTAAAAAATAGTTATATTAATTTAGTTAATTATCTTAGAACAAACTATTATGAACTTGATTTTGATGCTATTCAAGAAACTATTAGAAAAGAACTTATCAAGCATGATGCACATTTAAGAGAATTGCATACAAAATGATTAGATAATAAATGTATATAGTATAAGGAATAAAAAATGGAAAGCAAAAAATCGTTTTTTTTTAAGTCATGCAAGTGAAGATAAAGACTTTGTTCGTGAAGTATATAATGAGCTCCAAGAAAAAGGCTATGTGCTTAGCGCAGGCCAGTATTTTGACATAAAGATTTAGTATGTAGACATCAGCGAAGAAGAATTCAACGCACAGATGAAAGCGGATACAGAAGAACTGCAAGCAATGTTCAAGGAAAGTCATGAGCTGGAAAACGAGATTGAAAAACAGCTGGCTGGATTGAAGTTTGTATGAATGGAGAAAAAATGGCAAAGAAAAATTCAATTAAACTTTTTGAAGATAAACTTGTCCGCTCTGTTTGGGATGAAGAAAAAGAAGAATGGTATTTTTCTATAGTAGATGTTGTTGAAATCCTAACTGACAGCAGCGATCCAAAACAATACATAAAAAAAATGCGCTCTCGTGATGAAGAACTGAATTCCAACTGGGGTACAATTTGTACCCCCCTTCAAATGATTGGAAAAGATGGAAAAAGACGTGAAATTCAGGCTGCAAATACACAAGGTCTTTTCCGCATAATACAGTCAATTCCTTCAAAAAAAGCGGAGCCATTTAAGCAGTGGCTCGCCAAAGTTGGAGCGGAACGTTTAGACCAATTGCAAGACCCAGAACTTTCAATAAAGCAGGGCTTGGAAGATTACCGCAGGCTTGGATATTCTGACGACTGGATTAACCAGCGCTTAAAGTCCATCGAAATAAGAAAAGACCTTACAGACCAGTGGAAAGGACACAATGTAGAAGATGGCGTTCAATATGCGGCCCTCACAGATATAATTTATCAGGCATGGGCTGGAAAAACTGCAAAAGAATACAAGAAGTTCAAAGGTCTAAAAAAAGAAAATCTCCGCGATAACATGACAAACGAAGAGCTTGAAAGCAAAACAGGCAGAAGCATCGTTACGCCTCTTAATGCAAGAGATTATTTTGAAGCACAGATTGAATCAAAAAAAGAGCAGCTTTATCTGCCTGTAAGAAACTTTATTTTGGGGACAGGTCTTTCATTTGGCTTCAGCAACGAAAAACTTCGCATTCCATATAAAGATTCTTATTTTATCATAGACCAGCTTTATTATCATATTCCATCAAGAAGAAATGTTCTGTTAAAGATTTTGCGAAAAAATCTGACGCAAAAGGAAAAAGAAGAGTTTAAGGAGCAGATACAGTTTTTCAATATGAAAAACAAACGGGAAGGAGAGAATGATGCTGTAGGGCTTCTTTTTATAATCAGCGAAAATCAGGTAAGCATTGAATATGTTATTCCAGACGGAAATGAACAATCTGCAGAAAAATTAGGTTTGTCGACTTCAAAAGAATTTGATTCATTTTTACAGAAAAGCCGTGAAGATTTGAGGATGAATTGAATATTGAAAACTGAAAATTTGAAAAAATATAAACTGGGTGAAATTCTAGATTTTTTTAATGGAAAACAACGCCCAAAAAATATAGGAAAATATCCTCTTTATGGTGGAAATGGAATTATAGATTACGTTGATGAATATAATTATGACGATAACATTATAATCGGTCGTGTAGGTGCAAATTGTGGTTGTGTTCAAATATGTAATGAAAAATGCTGGGTTTCTGATAATGCAATCTCTGTCAAAGTAAAATCAGATTTTGATAAGCAATATATTTTTCAATTGTTGAAAACTCTTAATTTGAACACAAAACATGTAGGTGCTGCTCAACCTCTAATTACTCAGAATATTTTGTCAGAATTGATTGTTAGAGTACCCCCTCTCGAATCCCAGCAAAAAATCGCCGCCGTGCTTTCCGCTCTCGATGACAAAATCGCCTTGAACCGCCGCATGAATGCAAAACTGGAGCTAATGGCAAAACGACTCTATGACCACTGGTTTGTGCAGTTCAACTTTCCCTTCGACTTCGCTCAGGGCAAGCCTGATGCAGGCGGCACGGTTGGTGAGCGTAGTCGAACCAAGCCATACAAGGCAAGTGGCGGAAAAATGGAATATAACGAAGTGCTTAAACGAGAGATTCCGGCGGGGTGGGAAGTAAAATCAGTAAACGATATTTCAATCTCTTACCGCGGTGTTGGATATTCAGCAGATGACGAAAAGTCTGTAAATGATAAAGATGTAGTTTTGGTATTACGAGGCAACAATATTTCAAATAATCATATTGTTTATGATAGCAATACAGTTTATTTGGATAAATCGTTTGTGTCAGAAGAACAGAAAATAAACAAGTTTGACATAGTGATGACAATGTCTAGTGGTAGCAAAGAACATGTCGGAAAATCTGCAATGTTCCTGTTTGATTCGCCTCATTCTTATGGTGCTTTCTGCAATAAAATTACACCAAATAAAGAATGTCAGTTTTTCTTAGAGAATTATTTACATTCAGAATTCTTCAAAAAATATATAAAAGTAACTTGTTCTGGAACAGGAATTAATAATCTGACAAACGAACACTTTGATAAGGCATTATTTGCATTTCCAACAGAAAAACTCTTGAAGATTTTTAATGAAAAAGTCGAACCAATTTATGAACAAATGGGAATTTTGGAAAAAGAAAACCAAAAACTAACCGCTCTACGCGACAGGCTCTTGCCACTTCTTATGAATGGACAAGTGGAGATGAAATAAATGTCAATCATAGAAGTAATATCTGTTTCAACAGCCGTACTTTCGGTCTTGATTTCGATTTTTCTTATTTTTCGCGATAAGAAACAATCCAAATTTGATTTGCTCATGTCTTTTTATGACAGACTTCAATCAGCAAATGCCGAACTGCAACTGGCTAAAGAAACAGAACATGCGCAGAAACTTCAACTTAAAGTTGATTGGGAACTTGAAACCGCATGCTTTATGCTTTACAAAAAGAAATTGGATGCAGATTTGTTTTACCATTTGTATGCAGAATGGCTTCAAGCCAGAGAGCGGGAAATTGCCCAAAGTAAAGATTTATACAAATATCTCGGAAAAACATATACGATTTGGGCAATAAAGAAAGGAAATGAAAAAGGGTATTTCTTGCCTGATAATAAATTCTTAGGTGATATGACAAAATATGCTATGGAACTTGCTAATGCGGAAAAAAGTAAAATAAATGATTAAAAACGCAGGCATCAAGAATTTCCCGATAACTGCGTTTTTTTAATGACGAAAACAGATGGATACTAAGTCCTGTCTCTAGGTGGACAAGGATCATTATCAGGGGCAACTGTCAATTTTTGTCTGATTTGATGATTGGTTCCTATTATGGTAAGTTCTCCACCACCATCATTGTATATCTGCTGATGAGCATCTGCAATGGCTTCTTTTTGGGTGTCATACAGTTTTGATGGCCTTGAATTGCCATTTTTTTATTTGCCCATTCTCCATTCGGAGTTTGATATACAGTCCTATTGTTAGGATTTGGCATAGGCTTTTTCTCCTTCATATGAAGCAGGAACCAACATAAAGTTTATCACCTTGTACCGATAAACAGTACAGATATAAAACAGAACATTGGTTCTTTTTGTGTTCAAGGTGCGTTTCCAGATGTAGAAAGTGTTGGAATGCACCTTTTTTTGTTAGAGCAGCAACGCTGATAACTAATATTAAATTTACTGAAACAATCCCAAATCGGCAATAAAAATTGTACCTTAAATATTACCTCGTTCTTCCAATTTTCTTGACAAATTATAAATGTGACTATATATTGTAACCATATAGGTTATACATGGAAGTCATTTTCAAAAATGAACATTTACAAGAATTGTATACATTTGGAAAATCCTCAAAATATAAAAAAGTTCCTATGCAAGTTGTAAGAAAGTTTCCTCTTGCTGTAAGAATTTTGCAACAGTTAAAAGTAATTCAGGATATATGGAGATATCCTGGATACAATTTTGAAAAATTGGAAGGAACAAATCAGTATTCCATGCGGATGAATAGAACATGGCGACTGATTATGGAAATTGACTGGACTAATGAAGAAAAGACAATTGGAATCATTGGTCTTGAAGATTTAACGCATCACTATCAGTGATGGAAGGTGCATGTTATGAACGCAAAAGAGTTAAAGCCATTTTACAATGTAGGTCCAGGTGATTTTATTCTCGATTTTTTGGATTCATTTGGATGGACTCAAAATGATTTGGCCGAAGTAACCGGCTTCAGTTTAAAAACAATAAATCTTCTCATAAACAACAAGCAGGGAATTACACCAGAAACGGCTGTAACACTTGAGAAAGTTTTTGGTTCACCAGCAGATTTTTGGATTGAAGTTGATGCAAAATACCAAATCCGCAAAAGAGAAGAACAGAATTCGGAAAAAAATGAACTGACAGCTAAAAAAGCACTGCTCAGAAAATATATGCCTGTTGCAGAAATGAAGAAGAAGGGCTGGTTTTTGTATGATATAAACACTTTGGAAGGAATTGAAAAGGAGTGTATTCGTATATTCAATCAAAAGTCAATTCCAGAAGATGATTATAATCAGAACTATAAATTTTGCGCTCGCCAAACAAAGTTTGATTACGAATATACAAAATGGTACAGCAAAACTTGGTTTGAATTTGCAAAACTAAATGCGATTTCTTTTGAATTACCTAAATATAATAAGAAGAAATTAGAATCAATTGCAGCTCATCTATATGATTATACGACAAAAGAAAATGGAGTTTCTGATCTTATTGATGATTTAAATTCTTGTGGTGTTGGATTTTTTGTGTTAAGCCATTTGCAAAAAACATATCTTGATGGGGCCGCTTTTATATGCAATAAAAATCCATTTGTTGTTTATACTTGTCGTTATGACAGAATTGATAATTTTTGGTTTGTTGTTGCCCACGAAATTGCGCATATTTTGAATCATTATGATTTCTTGAACGAGCCATTCTTAGATAATCTTGATGAAAAGGCAGAGAGTGAGCGAGAACAGGAAGCTGATGCTTTTGCAGGAAGATATTTAAATCAAGATAAAGTTATCGAAGTAGGAAAGCAGTATGGAAAGTATTTAAATACTTCTCGGCTCAATCTTATAAGCGAACAATCTCAGGTTTCCGTTCCTGTTGCGCTTGGAATGCTGCAGCATTTTGGTTTATTAGACTGGCGTCAGTTTGCAAAATACAAAGAGCATGTAAAAGAATTTATTCCAAGTGAATTAGTTAGGGGATAAAGGCTTATTAGTTGAAGAATGACCGATTACCTCTCCCGCCAGCCATATCTCGACCTTCTCAAATCAATAATCGCAAATCAGTGCGGCAATCCGTCTGGTTATTCATTTGCGATTGACGGTGAATGGGGCTCTGGAAAGACTTGGATTCTAACGGAACTTGAAAAGCAGCTTTTAGAAGATTCAGAGCATAAATATTTAATCTTCCACTACAATGTTTGGGAAAATGATTTTTATGAAGAGCCGCTGGTTGCGATTCTTTCTGTGATGATTGAATGTCTTAAAAAGCATAAAACTAATGTAAAAGAAAAAGATTCAGCAAAGAAGGTTGTGACATCATCTATAACAGCTTTAACAAAAGTTGCAGGAACAATTATTGAGAATAAATGGAAAATAAATCCAAATGACATTGTTGAAGCTGTAAAAGATTCAGGAAAAGCGATTGGTAATATAAAACTAACTAAATCAGATTTTAATAACATGCTGCCTTTGGAAAATGCTTTGAAACAGATAAAAGATGTTATTACAAAACTTTCTAAAGAACTTCATATTTTACTTATTGTTGACGAATTAGACCGCTGCCTGCCTGAATATGCAATAAAAGTTTTGGAGCGGCTTCATCATATTTGCAATGAAATGTCGGTGATTCAGATTTTAGCAATAAACAAAAAAAATTTGGCAGAAAGCATATGTAAGGTTTTTGGGAAAACATTTTCAGAGAAAGAAAACATAAATGCCTGGCAGAAGCTTTTTGCTGATAAGTATCTACAGAAATTTGTTGATGTTGTAATTCCTTTGCCAAATGGAAAACTTGAAAATAAATTAGATATTCTTAATGGTTTAGAAAACAACTTTACCCCTTACATTAGAACAAACAATTCAGGACAAGAACTAATAAAACTTGATGAAAACTATTTGGCTAATTTCATATCAAAATTAATGAATGGAGTTGAAAGGCGTTTACAGGAAAAGATTTTTAAGCAAGTTTTGCTATGTCATAAAATAACAGTTCAGAGCGGTGTTGAATTTGAAAAAGAACAAATAACATATGCTATTTTGATTTATGAAATTATTTCTTGTATCTGTAGGTATATTTTTCGAACAGCGACGTGTAAACTCGAAATTCATGACGATAGATACCAATTAAATTTTTATAGATGGACTAACGGAACAAGGAATCCAGAAAAAACAGAAAATAAACTGCTAAATGATAATTTAGGCGATTTACTATCAACGTCTGTTGGATACAGTGATACACCTAATCATAAAAAACTTGCTTTTGAGATTACAGATACAACAACATATCTAATGGCTTTCTTCTATCGGCAGGAAGCAAGATCTTATGATCCTCTTCAAAATGCTTTATGGGACTGGATTGAAGGAGATAAAGTTTTCCTAAAAAAATATGATGAAATTATGGATATATTAGTTGCAAAATAGAAGAGCGTTAATAATAAGCACGCAACTTGGGACGAAGAAAACTCTAAATGATTGTTTGGTGCAATCGACATTATCCGCGCAATCAACAATGAAGCTGATTGTGTAAAAGCGAGCAACTACTGGAGATGGCTCAAAAAAAAGGCTTGGCGCGGAAAATATCCAACTCGTGAGTGTCACTCACGACTTCAAATTTGAATCTCCTGACGGCAAAAAGCGAAAGGCAGTCTAGGAAATCAGTGTGCTTGCCACGCAAACTTTTTTCTTGACGATTGTCATTTGTCGTGTTATTATCATATTGATATTTTCTAATAAATAATATTTTGGAGGTCCACAATGGCGAATCCTGATTTGATTGAAATTTTCACCGACACAAGAATGCGGTACATGACGAACCCGGTTCTTGTCTCCGCTTGCTCATCTTCCATAGAGAAGCAGGTCTTCTACAAAGAAGGAAGCTCGTTCGACTTTGACAAAAACAGGTTCGAGGACGAAGCGGAAGTCGTCGTATCCAAGAAACGCTCGTTCGAGGCGGCCGAACCTTATGCGAAAAAGGGCATGAAGACCTGCGTCCTGAATTTCGCGAACGCAATCCACACGGGCGGAGGTGTTTTCAGAGGCTCTGGCGCGCAGGAGGAGTCGCTCTGCAGGACGTCCACGCTTTTTGCCGCAATCAACGTTCCTGAAATGCACAAGGTGTTCTATGACCCGCACTTCAGGCTGGACGACACATACGCAAACGACGACGCGATTTTCACGCCGGGGGTCGTGGTGTTCAAGACGGACGAATACAAGCCGAAAATGCGGCCTGAGCAGGGCAAACGCATTTTAAAGACGTAAAAAACGTATACTATTTAAAGAATTCAAATAACATTATAATTTTTTCTGGTGGTAGAAAATGACACTGAAAGAAACGCTAATGACAATCAAAGATTTCAGAATTGACAGATGCAAGAAGCATAACCTCTGTGATATTTTGATGATTGTGCTGATAGGCTATCTCACAGGCTGCAAGGACATCGAAGAAATCCACTTCAGTGCGGAAATCTGGGAAGAGAGG